>Ga0302188_10000053_pt1 | contig 85344 bp, 70 predicted proteins | sample II_Bog_E2_1_FD_198783 | JGI IMG/M metagenome (GOLD analysis project Ga0302188, IMG submission 198783) | Peat permafrost microbial communities from Stordalen Mire near Abisko, Sweden - II_Bog_E2_1 | ecosystem: Environmental > Terrestrial > Soil > Wetlands > Peat | place: Sweden: Abisko... | reverse complement strand
TTTCTTGAACAATCAATTTATATATTTACGATATTCTATAATTATATTTATCAATTGTATATCTTATGAGGATATGCCCAATAAATATTATTTTTGTATCTTTTATTTGTTGGTGAATATGTTGAAGAGCACTTTTAAAAGAAGGAATATTTAAATACTCTTCATTGGTAAAATCAAAAAAATATATGATCATCACAAAAACAAAATAGTTCAGTGCCTTAAATCAAATCGACAAATGCCGACGTTTTAGAGAATAACTATTCAAAAATTAATTAAAGTTATTTATTCCCAAATTTAACTCATTTGTCCAGATAATAGTTAAAAAGGGTTAGGATGAAATCATTTTAAGTCATTGTGATTTAGAGGGAGGCGTTTTATTATAATATTCGATTGCCAAATATAACTGGTTATATTTAATAGCACTAACTATGGTTGACGAGGACAAAATTATTATGACTGAGAGCAAGTAGAATCGGCTCACTCAAATAGATTTAACAACTCATTAAATTCAGTACTTCCACCATCAATTCAGTTCGGATCTAAATACAACAAAGCTTCATATCTTCTCTGAAACCGATCTCCTCTGTGTTCAAGAGAATATTTTTAATCCACTTAGTCTTTAACTCATATAGTACAGTTTTAAACTCGCATATTACAGTTTACCTTTGACTTTGGGAGCAAAACCCTTGGCTTGTTACTAATCAAAGAGATTAGCCTATCTATCTGTACAAAGAGCCAATAATCATTCCATGATAGTTTGGATTAGTTAATGCCAACAAGGATTTACACTGAGCGTATTTGATCTTCGAGACTGCTCAACTGGAAAATACTACTAAATAAAAATTTAGTAGAAATAAATCTCCAAAAAAATATAATTTTTCAAAATTTTATTTAACGAAAAGGACGATATTATGTTTCGTATATTTTTTATATGGGAAAAGAAAAAAGGAGAATTTTTATTTTCTTTTATTCTCGACATATCTGTATTTAAATTCACAAAAATCTGGAAACTTGAGGTTGGCAGTAGCCATATTTGTTAGAGTAAACTATCTATTAATTGTTCTTATGTTAAATTTTTAACTGACTTTTCTCTTTTGGGTGATTTTTGGCTTTTTTAAGCTCTTCGATATTAAAGGTAGAACATTATCACCTACAGGATATACGCAAACAAAGAAACAGAAGATGTCTTTACCATCCAGGAGAAAAAAGCATCATAGGCAAAGAATAAAGTTACAATTTTTTTCCTAGCTATAACCACCACTTGATGTACAATATTAGATACTTTAAAAGTACTAAATAATGTCCATATGATTCCATTACAGTTAGTAAAACGTAAATATTCAAATGGCAAGAAGCGGCACTACATTTTTTACTTTACCTAAACTAAGATTTTGATGATGATCTGCTCAAAGATGCAACTGAGCTCATTATCTATTTAAAAAGATAAGAAAATTAGAAAAAATAAATAAATTTAAAGTAAGAGAAACAGCCATCATACGAAAAATACCAAACATAGTAATATTAAAAATTGTAGCAAGAGTACGAATAGATGGATTCATTAGATCAATAATCAAGTGATAGCTATATTATTTGATTCATTAAGTATCAACATAAAAGAATTTGGATTTTATATACTGCTTATAAACAAAATAGTGGGGTGTAATAGAGATAGAGCCATCTTATTTGTGGTTGAAGGTTTAGAATTATCATTTCTTGTGATTTGACTATACTCTTTTTATAAGTTTCATCATCGCAGCTCTGAAAGAATGGTCTTCTTTTCGTTAATTTTTTGCATTTTTTTAAAAATATAAATCCTTCTATAACTCTGTGATTTTAATGAATAAAGAATAAAGAGTTAATCATGTTATACATTAAGATTCTCACTGATAAATATTTTATATTATGATCCAATTCATCCAAATTAGCAGATCGAATTTAACTTTTTTTCATTTATTAAGGATTTCTTGCTGTTAAAATTAATTATGAATACTATTTGGCAAAACGAAAATAATTTCGTTATAATTTTAAATTAATCAAATTTACTGCTATTTTTTAACCTCATTAGATCAGATCAATGACTACAAAGAAATTTTATCATTAAAGCGTAATTTCCAATAGTTTGAGAATAAGAATGCAGATTATAAAGCAGAGCATCAATTGCAAGTGGGCATGACAAGGCAGGAGCTAAAATCTCAGAAAGAAGCTAATTAACTATTAAATGCTCGTAACACCTTCTTGACAGAGTGTTACCGCGAACTATAGCGTGATCTGAAAGCAGAGCGTGTTGGCAATGTAAATATTCTGCACGATACCACCTTGTCCAAACGAGAAAATGTGCAACTGAGCGAAGAAGTAAGGGTATAACTAGAGGCGCTGAAAAACAAAGAAGTCGAGCAGATTCGTAATGTACACCAACTCGAGAAGGCAAGGCTGGAAAGTTAATTAGCTCGGAGAGAACATGAGCTCAGGGACAAAAAAGAAGAACTTGGAAGATTATTGGTGCAGTACAAAGCTTTATAGGTTCAGGTAGGGAAATCATCCAAGTTAACTGAATGTCGATGCAGGCACAAATCCTTTTGAATGTCATTTTTTTTATATTACAATAGAAACTGGTTTACTTTTGAAAATGGGCAGGCATTTCGTATGTATGGCAATCATTCAAAACAGAAAATATAATTTTACCAATTTTATAAATCTGTTAGTTATTCATTAGCTTAAGTTACATAAATAATAATTAAGGGAAAGCGCTGTTAATGATAAAATAGAAACTCTACAATTAATTAAAACCAAATCATATCATCTTTAAAATAATGATAAATATTGGGCATACAAAATTTACGAATAATATGAGAAAAAGGTTTGAAGGAAGTAGAAATCATCAGAATTCTGCTAAATTATTTGCCGTTATTGATAGGCTTTGTTTTTATTCTTGTCATTGAGATTTATTGATTGAAACTATTCACTGGAATTAATATAACCAAGTATATATCGTATTTAATGCTGTCAACACTGCTTGAGAATTAGATCTACCTTGGATTCACCAACTAATCACCCTTAGAACACAATACTTTCGAACAGACTTTTATAGGAGGCTGTCCAATCTTCCTTCGTGAGCCCTCTCCTGCTTTACTTTAGTGCAGTTCTTGCCATAAGTAAAGGATGACGTTTATCTGTCAAGTATTTTGCCCCTTCCCAGCAGATCACACCTATAATCGTGTGCTTTACATCCTTTATTGTGAGGTAATTAAGCCTTGATTCAGAAATGCTATCGCGTATTCAGATGCATTAAGCAACAAACTTCAAAAGCATAAGAGATAAAACCCATAGAAGTGCCATTAAGAGTGGTCATGTAAAAATCCTACGAGATCGAAAGCGAAGGTTTTGATGTTAAAGAGCTACACAAAATCATAAACAAGGCTCAAAAAGAAGTCGAGGAGGAAGCTATCGAGTAGGCTGAAGAAGAAGATGATGATGGAGAAGAAGAAGATCCTATTGATGTAAAGGAGTTTTCGAACGAAGCCATCGAACAAATGGAATCCAAATTAGGTATTTAGGATAGTCACCTGAGCGGATAACTTGGCAAAGAGAAATTATAAAACTTAAAACACGCTACTTAGTAACTAGTTGAAGATAAAAAAATAGAGAAAGACCTCCAGTTTGAATAGTATAAGAAAGTTTCCAACCAGCTCAACGGACCTGTTCTTCTTTATACTAATATCCCTATCCCGTACAACAGTCAGCCTTTAAATCCCAAACATTTTTGTAAATTTTGCAAATCAAAATTGACTATTTAGTTGCAGCTCACTGAAAAGATTCTCCTGCTAAGTCCAAAATTAGTAGGCATGGATTGGGGAAGTCTTATGGTGTACACCTGTTCATAAAGTTGCAAGGACAGTGAAGAAGAATGTGTCGTGGTTCAGTATTAGCAGGACGCAATCAAAGATAGCGAAATTTCAGCTCTAAGAAAAAAACAAAAAAGCCGAAAGCAAAAAGAGCAGAAAGAGCGAAGCAAAAGTAAAAAGAAAGAATAAACCTAAATGGCTATCAAACCATACATAAACGAAGAAGACTAAGGAGATTGGGATTGATTTACCAATTATTTTAAATCGAAAATAGTTTTTATCAATTACATAAAGTATGATTATTAATTATCATATGCAACTCAGATATAATATTATTTTAGCTATGCTCTGTTCCAAAATTACATCTCTACTGCGGAGATGTAGCGTTGCCAGCTTCTCCTCACATACTCCCAAACCATACACTGGAAAATCTTATGATTAGATTAGAGAACTTGATCAAAAATACGTACACCCGGTATTTACTCATTTTTATAAAACTCCTTTCCTGCCCGTTTAAGGTTACAAAGAGTTTCTCTATGATCAGAATGGTAAAGAGTACATTGACCTTTTTGCTGGTATTTCTTGCGTAAACATTGGTCACTCGCACCCAAGAATAACTAAAATATTTAAAGAAGAATCTGCCAAACTCCTCAATCTTTCCTCATATTATACTCATCCTTATCAAGGCATTTATGCTTAAAAGCTCTGCAAATAACTCGGCAGTGATTTGGACTCAACATTTTTTTTCAATTCTGGAAGTGAAGCAAACGATTTCGCATATAATCTTGCCAAAGCGCATACTGGAAATAACAGTGTTGTAGCTCTCAGAAATGGATATCATGGTACTGCGGGAAATGCTTATAATTTGACAAGCATTGGTACTTGGACTACTTCCATACCAAAAGGCAACGCACTTTAGAGACTAGCTTGGCCCAATTTCTATAGAAATGCTCATAACTCAATCGATTCCATCATCAAAGATGCTGAGGAACAACTTGACAGCAATACAAATGGGAAAATTGCAGGAGTATGGATAGAGCCTGTTATGGGAGCGGGTGGAATTATCCCCCTCGCAAAGGAGTATGTCCAAAGAATCCATAAGATAACAAAACGGATGGGCGGACTATATATATCAGATTAAGTTCAGACAGGTTTTGGCAGAATAGGAAAATAAACCTGGGGTTACAAATGGCAATAGGTAAAACCCGATATTGTGATTATTGCCAAAGCAATAGCCAATGGTACTCCATTTTCTGCTGTCATAACTCGTAAATAAATTGCTGATTCTTTAACTCATTAAAATTTTACCACTTTTGCAGGTGGACCTCTCGAGTGCAGACTTGGGGCGGAAGTTTTAGATATTTTGAAGGAATAAAAATTACCTGAAAACGCAGAAACTGTTGGAACTTATCTCCTTGGATAATTTAAACGAATTCAAAAAAAATGCAAATATATTGGAGACGTTAGAGGTAAGGGAATGTTGTTAGCCATTTAATTTGTAAAGGATCCAATAACCAAGGAGCCTAATACTGATCTGTTGCTTCATATTTTCGAAAAGGGAAGAGATGCTGGAGTTCTTTTCGGAAAGGGTGGACACAAGGGGCAGTTAATTCGAATGTTGGCTCCTCTCTGCATATCGAGAAAAAGTGCTGAAAAAGTGGTTGGAGTATTCGAAGAGATTATCGATAGCCTTCCTAAATGATTAAATTCCATAAATTATAGATATCCAAACCTATATTTAATAGCTTCTTTAACTCATGCTAACCGATTTCCAAAGCATAAATAACTCACTGACCTAAGACTTGTTGGAATAAGCGAAGGCCGTTTTCGAAAGTCAATTAATTGATGGCAAATATCGAAGCTTATAGGTAGTGTTTTAGTGATGTAGAAACTACCGCAAATGCTGCACTAAATGAAGATTTAAATTCCATAAACAATGTTAAAGGAGTTAAATCGTTGTTTAGGAACTTTTCCTACTCCTAAATTCACTTTTAAGGCTTGGACTCATTACGTTGCTCGAGCAACCTTGGAATAATAACTGGAGGATGAGATTCGTAATTTGTTTTATCACATTGATAAAAACAAAACAGGAACGGTGGACGCTTAAGATATTTTATAATTTTTAAAATAAATGTCAGGAGGATAGAAAATGGGTGAGGAGGAAGTAAATCACTTAGTAAAATAAATGGATTGGCTGAAGGTCGGTTATCTCAATTATGAAGACTTTGTGTATCTACTACTGCCTAAATGATTTTAACTAACAATGCTAATAGTCTTAAATTAATTATATAGATATAAATTTTAAAAAATAGCACTCATTCAAAGAATAATTTAAATTTCTTGACAAATAGATTGATACAAGCGAATTATTAGTAAAGCGCAAAATAGAATCAATACATATCAATCCATCTAAATATATTTTAAGATTAGATAAAAAAGTTTGGTTATTCAAACATTCTGCGGTTATTTTATAAATTGTGGACGATAGGAGATAATTCCTATAATATTTAATTATAGATGTTATCCTAAGGTGCCACATTTTACATTCTAGTAACTTCTCTAGCCTGCAAAATAATGACAGGCTCATCAATAATTGCTTGGCATTTTTCTTTGGTAAAAGTTCTAAATTTAGCAATATTTCTTGAATTTCTTTAGACAATGATCTATTTATTCCTATTGTGTTTTAATGCTACAACCACTCTTTTATCTGTAGCTTCTAAAATAATACCTTCTGTCCAATTATTTTTTATTCTAAAATCCACACAATCGCCAGTATGGATATCTTAGGGAATTCTTCTTATTCTTTAGAAGTCTTCAAATTATTTTTCTCTTTCCTAATAGCTTAGTTTTTATTCCTAAGTCAACTTAGAAGAGAGATATTTTTTTACAATAGTTTACAATAATTTGTGAATTTTAAACTAGCTGTCATAAACAACCTGTCGACAGAGGCAACAAATACCTTCATTAGGCATAGCTTTATCAGCACATCCAAGGCAGTAAGAGTGTCCGCAGTGTAAAAGCACCGGTTTTAGTAAATAATCTTTACAAATAGAGCATTAAAGATCCTTATCATTAACTAATGCATTCACTTGAAAAAGGATTTTAGCTTTATCTTGAATTTTATCAGTTTATTTTGAAAATCTAATATTCCTCCTATCACTTTTTTTGAGTGAACTATGTGCCATATTTCTAAGCATTTTTAATGAGAGAATATTTCTTTTTTATTTCCTATAGGATGAAGGTTTCTTCTGAGTCACAAGTTTGATATTGTTTTTACTTGCTTGCTTGCCCATATACTTTTTATCGAAACTAACTATTAATTATACTTGAAATAAGTATAAGTACATATACATGTAATTTGAAAAGAGAGAAAGAGATCATAATGATCAATTAAAGTTATTAAATTACTAGAGACAAACTAAATATAATAATTTTTAAAGAATTTCTCTTATATCATACTTATAATAAGTCTTTTAAAATATTCTGCAGAACAAGTATACAATTTTATTTTATTATTGCCAAATTTCATGCTCAAAATATTTCCTCTTCTGGTGATTTATCTTTTAAGTAAATCCGAACTGCAATCAGTTCTGTTTTGATTTATACTTTTTAGGATTTTCAATTTAAATATTGTGAACTGATAATCAGCATAGTTTCATAATATAAAACAGTCAAATTTGTAATTGCAATTTGATTATTTTATTTATTTGATTATGGTAACTTATCTGATTGACTATTTATTTTTATTGTTTATCCTTTGATCAAGAATCAATCATTTTCTTAATTGATCCCTCCATCATCCTTTGGGATAATATTTAAGCTTATTATTTTAATCTTGGCCTCATTTAATTTTTATCGAGAGTTTATTAAAAAAGTCTTAATTATTTAAATTATAGCATTGATGATCAATCAAATATTTACAAACCAATCATATATCAAGAACCAAAGGCATTAATATTATTTTGATCAGAAATTAAAAGTATGGAGTTTATCTAATTTTCGTTGCTTTCTAAATAGTTTTTCATTAATGTGCTCACTGTACTTGGCAAAGACCTCGATTTACTGAGCTATTTTCTCTTTCCCATTTTAAACTTTGAGGCACTCGTAACTAATCCCCTTAAGTTTGTTTATAATTTAATTTCTCTATTTGATATTTTTCTATGCTTTTTCAGTTATTTCACCTTCTTCGATTATCATATCATAAAAACTTTTAAGCTTCCATCCTTTGTCATGAACTTCTGAACTTTTTAATCGTTTTTTGCTTAAAGCCCTCGTTTTAAATGTATTTTTACTTTTTAATTCCATGTGAACTGATGAATTTTTCAGCTAGTTTTTACTAATAGATTACATCTTATCAATCCCTGTCTGCCAATTCGATTAGGATTTTAATTTGTTTTAAAGTTAGAATATGTTCCTTCTGGTTTTTATTTTGAAGCCTGAGGTCAGATGTATTTTTTGTTGAGGTCTTTAATATTTTTGTAGAGCTTCTGATAATGATTATTTATAGACTCCATTTTATTTGTTTTGTTCTTGAAAGTGATGAAATGTCCTCTTCGATACTAAAAGGCTTTTAGCATTTGCTATCGACTAAATGAAAGATAGATTATTTTCCACATGATTTTAGATTAAATTAAGAGTAAACTGGTTTTGATTTACTTTGTTGTCACCTTAGAAAGACTCATAGAGGGGCAAGCTTGTGGGTGGTTTAAATGTATTTCTAACTTCCCTTTTATGTTGTTAAATTGCGGCTTTTGATAAACATTTTTTCACTTAATTTCTAGCCAAAAGTATTTATGAATCATTACTGCTTTTAATTTTACTCAAAGGATATTGGCAAGTTTTGAGAAAGTTTTTTTTTTCATATAGGCTTGATTTTCGAAGAATATGCATTCACAAAATATATATTATAAGAATAATCTATAGCCAAATTTAAGACGATAGATCGATAAAAAGGTAATTGATGTCTTTAAATAGGCTCAATATGAATCCTTTTAGAGATTGTATCTTACTATCCAAAGAAGAATGGTGGTAATATAAAATTGATCTCAGTAACATAAACAAAATTAAAAATCAAAAGGACAAGCCAATTATATTAATATTCTCATATTTATGGAAAAGATCATTGGTTGGCGCATTTTAATGATTCAAATTTGATTTTAACTGAATCACAAATACAGCATGTATTAGCTGTAGTGTAGTGAGGCTTCAGGATTTACCGTTACAATTTCAATTCGCAATAAATATTTGCATTGAATTTAGAAGAAATTAATTTATTATGAAAATTGATGTTTTGTTGGATATTGGAAGAATGATGGCAAAAATTAGGATTGCAATCAAAGACTCATTGAAGGCCAAGTCAGAATAAACGTTGGAGTGAAAGAGTGAATAGAGATGATATGATTAGAGAAATTCAAGCGACCTCGAGGAATAAAACTGCAGCTCCATATCCCTTTAACGCTAACTAAAAGGGGAATGAACAGATTATTAATAAGAAAAATGGACGTTCCGAGCCATTATCGAGAATAACGCTAAGAGTATCCTTATGTTAATCTTAGGGAGTACACAAAATAATAAAGCAGCTCAAAACCTTATCAATTTGAGTTGCCTTCCAGTAACCAGAAAGAATCAAACGAGAATAGATGGGCAGCACTTCAAAAAGAATTAAACAACAAAGGCTCCATTATCAACTAAGCCGAAGAGATTCTGTAAACGCGCGAAAGCACGCAGCTGACGAGAATAGGGTCGATGATAGAGCGTCTGCGAGCTTATAATCAAAAGATAAATTGATTCTATAAAGTGAGCAGATTTATTAAATTAATAATGATAAGCCACTATCACTAAATTTTTAAAAAATATAATTAAAGAAAAAAATAGTTCGTAAAAAAATATCGTCTTTAATAACAACTTTTTTTATCATCCTTTGTCATTAATATTTCTTAATATTTTAAAAGGAGTTCATCCAAATTTTATATAAGCCATATAATAATTTATCAAAGTATATTTAACAACTATCAGGAGAACCCTCAATTTTACAAAATGCTAAAACACCATAAATAGATCTGACAGTTACTGTTCGACTTTAATTTAATGTAATGGAATTTGCTCTATCAATTATAATGACTCTTTTTCTTTCATATTATGATATTGAATTAAAAAGATGTAGAAAGAATAATACTTTTTTTAATTAACAAATAGATATAGTAGAGTAATCAAGATCCTTAGAATCAATTTCGATTTATTGGGGGAAAAGTAAATCCCATAAATCTTTCCATCATTTCTTTGATCTTTAATTCAAGGGGGTTAATAAATAAACTTCCCTTATTATCATTTATAACTATTTTTTTAGATTTAATTTCGTCATAGTTCATGGGAGATGCTTAACCTTTCTAATTATTTCTGAATAGAATCGAGTTCTTTTAAGAATTAGATGAGGACCCAGCTTAATCTCTTTATTGGGTATCGTTGCTATCAGCATAACGAACACAAAAATTATAGCTGAACTATTGATTGGGTATAATTAATTTTTTGTAATATTCGATTAACTATTATTTAACGCTATCGTGTGCAATTGGGAGTGTAGTGATGTTCAGTAAAGGATTTGGATCGACTTTCTTATAATAATGCAAATTTAATCCTTTCTACACTTGAACAATGTGGTGGTAATTTTTTTATTTTTCTTTAATAATGATGTCCTCCTTTCCATATTTACGAAATCCTTACCTCAATTTATCATTGGTTAGGGCGATATTTTGGTCAATTTTGTCCTTGCTGTTCGTAATTGGCACGGCTGCTTCGATGACCTGATTACTTTTGCGAGCTTACCAAGAAATTATATATTAATTGATGGCCTTAACAATGGCATACAGTTAACTCACATCGCATTATTATTTCCTATAAATATCAGCCAATAGCAACCTAACATTTAAAGCATTAGGGCACTTAAGAATCAGTCGAGTCACATCTCCATTCAACTTCAAAATTGATAACTTAATATCCTTTTTATATTTTTAAGTGTAATACGCTACCTTTTTTATACTCATTCTCAACAACCTAAAGAGCTTTGCTCTTATTGTTTATACAGTAAATAGGTAATCCTTTGTTGAAAATCTTTTAGTAAAATGGACTCGAACTTTACTGAACAGCTGATCTTTTAAATACCAATCAATGAGATCATAATAGAGATCTTTAGTCCAAAATCTCTCGAATTATTCTCTTTAGTTTTCGAATTTTTTACTTTGAGATTATCGAAATAATCGACCATTTCGTTTTTTCTCCTCAATTCGATCAAGTCCTTTCTCTCCAATTTTAGTAATTAATCCTTTTTGAATAGTAACATAAAGTTTGATTGCAGCTTGCTCTGTAATTGCTACTTTATCAAGCCCATACACGAGAGTGATAAATTTAAAAAATGTTACACATTACTCCACTTACATAGTCTCACGACACCTACACAAAAACACATAAAGAGCACTCATTTCATAGCGATTTAGTGTCCTAATGCTCCTCCTACACTACTGAATGAGAAATTGCTCTAATCTACGAAATGCCTCAGTGACGACACTTGTTGCAAGATCAGAATATCTTTATCTTTAACTGAATTAGATAAAATTTTACATTGGAATTGAGAATTTGGTATAAGACACTTCGGCTTCAAGAGCCTATACTCCATACTATCTTTCACATAAAGCCTGAGCTACAATCCTTTTTTGTTTAAATTTAATTTAGTCCTATGCACTCATAAATTTTGGTTAATAGCAGGTATCTCTAACATAATAATGCTTATTATCAAAAGACTTTCTTATTCTTTTAATCTTTTTAGAGGAAGATTATTAATTTGCGTATTTTAGAGTGTTATGATTTTATGATGCTGCAGATGATGATGATTGCTATTAGACTTATTTACACTTGACTTTAGAATTTGTCATATTTGTATGTAACATCTTTATCAGCTTATTAATGTTTTTTTCAGGTATTTTTAGCTATAACATCTGTAAACACTAATGAATTTCCTAAATACAATTATCATTACTCGGTAAGTAGGTTCAGGATCGGGTCTTTCTTGATATTTTGCCGATACCATACGAATTTGTCTGTCTTTGATGGACTTAATCTTATCTTCTTCACTCACAGCCTGGATTCTTTTCTTATAGGAGTCTAGCCAATCGGGTGAATGATGATGATTTTTGTATTAAAAAGATTTTTATGATTATTTTTATCAATTTATAAAAAGATTTATAATTTATATATTAAAATTTACAAAATATCAAGTAAAACCTCATTTCTTTTCTTTCTCTTTATTTTCCAACATCAAGTCTTATTTTTTAAACAGCCAATGACGTAGCTTTTATGTGTCCTTGTATCTTCCCTTTAATGTACTACTATTAAGAACAACAACAATAAACTAACGATTGTTTTTAACAATAAGACTTGCTAAGCAAGGGCCCGCGGCATCCGTTATTCCAGTTTTGATTCCTTTGTAAATGTCTGGCATCGTGTGAATGAGTTTATGAGTATTTTACCTAAATAAAATAAAAAATACCATTTTATTAATCTTTATTAGGATGAGTTCTTCATCTATCTTTTATCTTTTCTCACATTTATTCGAGCCTCAAAATATGTACAGCCCACAATTTGTCTAAACATAGGTTTTCTCAAAGCATAATCAATTAAAATGATTAAGTCCGAAGCGCAGGACTTATTCAAGCAATTTGGAAGTCCATGAGGATTGGAATAAACTGTTCTCTTCATTCCCAAAATCCAACTCTTTTTATTCATCTCTAACACAAATTTTTAAAATGCACTTTTCTTCAATAATTTTGGAGGAGATTCTCCATCGTTACATTTTTGATTGATTGAGTTATTTTTTGATAAAACTTGCCCACAAAAAACTGAAAGTGCGATACTGGCATCATTTCCGCTCGGCAACATCATTCCGTAAAGCAATTGCTCAACTGTATAAACATCTCCAGAATTTATTTAGGCAGTTGTGCCCTCGATTTTTGTTTAAAATTGCCCGATCTGCACTTATTGAGTCATCATGTTAATTCTATTTTTTTCGCATATTTCTATAGTCAATATACAAGTCATAATCTTAGTGAGAGAAGCTATTTCCAAAGACATTTTCGAATTGGCGGCAGCTAACAAATATTTTGCATTTTTCTCAGGAGGTCCAACTTTAAAGTGTTCGTAGACTATATAAGCCTTTGCTGTAATATTTTATGGAGAGTAATAAGGATTGGAATACAACTTAAAAAGTTATTTTTTAATTTACATCGATGTTATGTTACTACTATCTTCTTTCTTTTCCAATCGAGAAATATTTCGCGAGCGAATGGTAGTCCTGGGTTGAGGAAATTTAGAAGAATTGATTAATTATTTTGGAGTAGAAAAAGGACTTTTATCAGGGCTTTGTATTGCTAATTCTCGACTCATATTTTCTGGATTATTCCTTCTTAACTATTGTATTCTTTCTTAAAAATATGTAAAATTATTCCATTTGCTATCATCCTAATTACTTTCAGCGTTTGCATTGACATCTGGTGATAGACATCGACAGTTGCTTTGATTTCTAGAATAGCTTCGCGAGAGCAACTCCTTTCTCGAAATAAGTTCATTAAGACGACAGCCATCAACGAACATTTTCTTATATGGTCTTTTTTCCTTTCTGGATGTTTGGTATGTATTAAAATAGGAGTCATTAAATCGATAAATCCTCATATTCTTGAGTCTATTTTTGGAAAGATGTTAGCTCTATTCTGAAAGTTTCTCAATATGATATTTTTCCCACTACTTGTTTCGCTTCCAGATGCGATTATTTGCAGCTTCTTCTTAAAATAAAATATTGATGAATCCATGCTTATTGCTGTCCATAAATTTATTGTACCTATATTATTAGCATAAAATGTTATTTTATTAATACTTTCTAATTACAAGGCAATATTTAGCTCATCACATATTTTGGATTGCTTTCCGAATATTAAAAAGTATATAGCTATTTTCACTCAAGGATAATTAAATACTATAGTCATTTACCAATATTAATCCATAAGCTTAATATTTTTTTCTTATTATATCATGCACGAAGCCTTCCCAGCTATTAAGTCCCAATTTTCTGAAATGTACCGAAACTGTGAACCAGTTCTCTTGAACGACTAACCCAAATACTCGCACCGCCAAAAGTCAACCCAAATTTTAAAAGAATTGATAAGATCATCGAAGCCATTTTCGCTTTTGAAATTAATAAACAGGATATAAAAAGTTAAATCGAGGAACTAAAACATTCAGACATCGAGAAGTAAGAATTTTTTAGTTTTTTAAGGAGATCAGTTGCTAAACATTTAAAAGTATGCAATCTATTAAGTAGAAAAATGAACTTTCAATCGAATGCGTAATTGAATACAAAAACCGCGCTCATGAACCATCATAGTAACGGAGAAATCAAACTTTAAAAATCCTGAATGAGTTTCTCAAAAATATTTAAATGATTGGAGTGGAAATATATCGCCTGATTTCCGATATGGAGTTTATTCGTGGATGGGGATGTAAATGCAATAGTGAAGAATGTTAAGCTCGTAAGTCGTTAGAGCAGTTCCACATAGATATCTTTTTATTTCTTATTCGGTCCAGTCAGGTACTGCTATTTTCAAATAGATAATAACTGACTAAATGCAACTAAGCTCTAAGGGCATGAATTTTCATATGATTTTACCTTTTGAGGAGCTCGTAAGACATCAAAATAATCTTGACAAGGAGGCTTTCATGTAGCTTAAATTTTAATTGGAAATGATATGTGAGTAACCTAAAAATAAGAAGAAGAGAAAAACCAAAAAGCAAAAAAAAAGAGTTGTTGTAGTTTAAGAGGAAAAATTGTAATAAATGTAATAAGATGAAAAAATAATAACTGATTATCTTTAAAATTTAACAATTATATAATAAGAGAGGGCAAACTGCATAGTATCAGAAGAGTGGCTCGAAAAAATACGACCTCAATAATACCTCAGTAAAAAATGATGAATATAAATTCATTGCTCATTAGTTGATTATCAATAAGTAACTATTATAATACTCTTATTATTTCAGATAATATAGATAATTGTTGACAATTTTTATGGTTTAAGTTTGAAATTAAGACCATTATAATTACCCCTGAAATAAATTTAGTGATACGAGATCTAAAAATGATATTTTATTCACATCCTTTCTCTAACTTTTCGATATCATGGATAAGCCAGTAAAAACCCCTTTCGGATAGCCAATAAGAAGGATTATAAAATATGATTCTATTAATTTGTTACCTTTTTATTGTCATCCACAAGAACTGATTATATTTTAATTCTAATTATATTTTAAAAATACAACATGAGGCACGCTAATTTGACATATTCATTTTCAGACTCCTGTAAATATTGTTCAGGGTGCTCATAGTGTTCGCGAAATTATGACATGTAAGTAACTTGGTGGATAAATTTTAAAGTCAATTATGGAGAAGCTGTCTACATATGTATCGATAATAAAGAATCTTATAGAATGAGTTGTTAATGGACACCATAAATTTGGAAATTTAGAAAAAGATATTATAAGTAAGATGGACATGATCATTGCTATTATTACTACGTTGGAAAATGGGATGAAAATGTGGTAATAAAATATATAAATTATTAAAACAGTAATACTAGACTTTAGAAAATGTTCCACAACTAACAAGGAAGATGGTGGATTAACGACTGGACACATTAAAGAAATTGATGCTTTTGAAGATTTGATTTACAAAAGATAGACTAAAATTAAACATATAATTTTAATTAATTTAAAGATACAAATTATTTTTTACTTATATTTGTTTTTTATAGAGGTGAGATATTTATACTCCTTTTTTTAGGGTTATATTAATCCTACAAAATTATACGATACTTTGAATAAATAAATAGATAATTTATTATTAATAGTCAGAAAGAAGATTTTCCATGAGAAATGGAGGTCCATCTGTAAAGGTTATTTATCTATCAAATATCTCATAATCCTCTTAACAGTATGATGCATATTTAATAAAATAATAACAATAAGTATTAATCCAAAAATATTAATTAATGATTTATTGAAATTTTTAGATTAACAAAAAAGAAAATAAGAGGATACTTTGCTTAATATTTATCAGTCTATTATCAAAGATAACAAACATCAATAAATATAATTTCTATCTCATGGGTATTTCCTTTATGCAATTAAGATAGTAAATAAAGCTATGAATATTTCTTAATTTACGTTGTTCTCACTCTTTAAATATATCTTTATATTAGGTTTGAAATTAAGACCCTATAATTACCGCTTAAATGAATTTTAGCAACAGAGGAAATAACAATAACAACAATAATCCTAATAGCAAATCTGAAAATTAAGTTAAAAATGTATTGGAAAAGATTAATAACTGTCTCCAACAGAGAGAACTTGCAGGACTCATATATTTACTTCAATCCTTCCAGCAATCTATTAGCTAAAGTTTGAATAAATTTAGCTTTGAACTTCCCGCCAGAGACCACAACATAAATTCGGCTATTGTTGAGAAATGTTTAATGATAAAGCAAAAAAATCAAGAAATAAGACTCAAGGCATTTAATTTAAGAGGAACTTTGATTAGACTTATGCCCAACAATCGAAAGCCGTGGCCTCATGAAAGGGAATATCAAGATATTTTACAATAAATTAGGGCAAGAGGAATAAGTCTACGCTAAAAAATATAAAAATGTAGAAGAATGCCAGTTCAACGTGCCAACATAGTCCATACCTAAGAATTAGTTGGAGAACCCATGAGAGAACTCAAAAAAGCAACAGAGTGGTTAGAGAAATAAACAATAGTACTGCGAAAGGAATTCAATTTATTGATAAAGACTATTCCTGAAGATAAATCTAACGACCTATGATCATCTTTATTAATATCATAAGTATATCAAAAAGACATTGACTGTATTCTTTTAACAAGTAAATCATTGTAGATTTGATTAAAAATGAAAGGATTTAAGAATTCACAGTAACTTGTGAATATTATATGCAGTAATCATGCAATTGAGTTACTAAGGCTGGATGGCTGATGCTCATGTAAAGATCCATGAGCATCAGTAATAAATAATTTTGTGCCCATTTATAGAATGTTTGTGGAAGTAAAGCTGGATCCCAAATCAACCCTTTCGACCTGATAAAGAAGCCAAGTATATATAAATACATAGCTTCCAACATGAACATAAATATAATGGTCTGCTGCTACATATTGAATCTTTTTGCCAAGATAGATGCCATTGACAATTTCCAGAGAATCTTGATCTAAAATGAGGATTTTGTTATCTTCATCAGAAATACAAATTAAATTACTTTCGCTTTTGACATAAACATAACAGATTTTCCTACCATGAAAATATTCACCCACACTCATGCAAGACTTCAAGTCCCATATTTTTAGGTATCTGTCTTAGGAAACACTAATAATTTGATTACGATCATTTATTACCATTCCTCTGATATATCCGCTATGTCCTGATAGTGTTTTTACATTTTCCAAAGTATTTGTATCCCATAGTCTAATTTTATACTAATCAAACTGTCCTCGGCTTGAAGCTAAACCTTTTTCATTTGGAACATAAAGAAGCTGCCGATGTATGCTTTTAATACCTGGTATGCATCCAAATGTCTCAAGTAATTTTGGATTATCTTCCCTTAAATCCCATACTTTTATTAATTGATCATCACTTCCTGAATATAGTTTAAACTGCTGATCATGGGAAAAAGCTCTGACTAATGAACTATGAGCTTGTATTTATTTAAAGCTCAATCCGGTTTCATAGATGATTCTACCATCATTGGTGCCTTGATACAGTAGTCCTCTGACACTAATAGCGGCTGTAATGCTGACCTTATTGCATATTACTCGCTCTAAAGGTTTTGCCGAATCGTATTTTATTTGTTCAATATTTGGAATGTTGACTTTTAAACCCTTCAGAGATTCCTATATTTTAGAGGCGATAATCTGTTTTTGTTTTATGTTAAAGATATATTTGTCCTGTTAAATTTTCTTAGGTGGAAATTTATACCATCCTTCTATCGAAGATTACTCGATTGCTTTCACCTTATCAATATACCCTTTACAAATATAAACAGTTTGCTAAAAAAACTAGTTTAGATCCTTTTCGAAATTTTATATTTATTTTCTGATTTCTCCTAATAGGCTATCCGTTTTACTTCGTAAATTATTTACAAATTACAGGCATACTTTGGCTGTTTTGTAATCAGGCAGAGGAAGTTTGTTAATAATGTTGTAGTAAAACTCTTTATATGGCATTTTAATTGAAGAGAGACTGTCGATATCATTTACTGAACATGTGTAGCAAAGTAACTTTCCGTCTTCGTGAATAAACATACGGGAATTGGCAAATTATGTATGGCAACTAAAACAAATGACTGAGTTGCTGTTAAACTTCCATTCTGCATTTTCTCGCTCCATATAAGTAAAGATATTAAAAATATTAAGTAGGTAGATATCAAAAATTTGAAACGTTTATATTTGATGAACAACATATGAAATAGATTAAGATTAAATAGAATATATTGAAGATAAACCAATCATCAAAAAGCTTCGATTTGTTCTCTTGAAATTTGAGTCAAGTGTTAGTCTTAATGTATTTTATCTGAAGAATATTGCTTCTATCTAATACAAACTTGCATATTGATCAATTTTCCGCAACATTCTTTAAGACATAATCCTTCAGAATCGTCTTATTCCTCTAACACTAAGTACATTTGAATTGAGCATTTCATACATTTATTGGGTTCGCCAGTCTAGCATCGAAGACAACCTTCCGAGCAAGTCTTGCAAATATTATCGCTTAGAAAGTATCCATCCTAGCAAACTATTTTTCGGTTAAAAAACTTAAAGCAGAAATATCCTGCAGTAATTAGAGTGCCTAAAATTATACATACTAGAGCAGCACGACCTATTTTGCTAATTTTATGAGATTTTTGTTCTCTTTTAAAAGAAAGGAATTTGAGAGACTTTTCAGTTATGTTATTAACATCTGCAAAACTGGAAGTTACTGTTGTTGTTTAATCTGATATTTTGCTCATAAAGGATGATATTTTAGTTTCCATGAGTTAAGGGGTAGCCATCCCAGAAATAACATATTAGATTAGAGGTTTTACTATAGTAGCAGATTATCCGAATTTTTTATTTAATATTTCTTGATGATCTTACGAGATAAGTGGCAGGTCAAGGAATTATTTTATTAGGCTTGCTATCCAATCACTAAAATTTTAATTGGTTTTAATGTTCTAGTTGTTTTTGAAATAAAAAGAAGGATCACAAAGAGTAAATTAATTAAAGTCAGTGATACCAATTTGACTCAGAGAAAATAAAGGCAACTTATTCAGGCTCACTATATTGAAGGTGTTCACAATAAATTGTAGAAAACGCAGGAAAAAGTCAATTTATATTACTTATAAACATTATCTCTTTATCTCTAGATAGGCAGTTAGCAGAATACTATTATCGGGAGCTCTAATCAAATAGTTATAAATTTGAAAATTCCTGCTGAGGGGCAAAATCTTCATTTCACTGATGGTTCCTTTGTATTTTTATGTCATCAGTTCGGTAATGGCTTAGGAAATATGATAATGTGCAGGAAGATCGACAGTTCTGAGAAAATAGTTATCTTTAGTATTGATGTCTTGGTAGAGAGTATATAAATGGTGGGTATAGCCTTGACTATTTTTCTTCTTGAGTCTATCTCCATATATTTTTTTGACTATCTCATCTAAGGTGCTCATAATATAAATAAATTATAGCCAATCATTACTAACAAGAAGTAAATAGTTATTTAAGTATAGTCAATGAGAGAAAGCATAAATTGAAGCAATTCGAATTAATTATGCTTATTGATTCGATAAATTATTTAAAATACTAATATTATGGTTGTCAATGATGATTACAGAGATAATAAATCTTATTAATGAAAAAAGATAAATATTCACATCTATTTCATCAAATTTACATATTTTTGATGATTTCTTTCTAATTGCTGCATCTATTCTAACTACTCAATCGATTAGCATCGAGGAATGCTTTATATTATTTTTGAACCAGTCATTAGGATTGGTTTTGGGATACTTCGACTGTACTATAAGGCTTTTGTTCTTGCGTCCATTTTACTATCTTTACTCAGATGTGAATAACTCATCGGAGATACACATTTTAAACGGGAAAAATTTATCTCCTTGATCTCTTGGGCGAATTTCTTGTTTAATTAAATTGTACCATCATTTTGGAGTGCAGCTCACTCTTCTTTTTCCATTATTCGCCTCCAATATTTGGGCCAAGCCCTCCTAATTTTTTCCACTCCTTGTTTCTATACTGTTCTTTTGTAGATTGCTAAAATTAAGCAAATTTAGTTTATAGTTATCTTCTTCTCCTTCTATCTCTTTCCAATCTTTCTTGAATTTACTTCTCTCTTTTCGCTTTTTAATATCTTTATCTTTCACTCTCCTCGAGATAAAATGGATTTGAGACATAAAAAGGACTGAGCTTCGGAGAATCAACTTCCTTGGTTAAAAGTTTTTATTTGTTATGCTTATAATTATTGGGAATTATTTTTGGCTTCATATTTATAGAAGGGGAAGTGAATGAAGAATTAATATGAGTTGGAGAACTCTAAATAACATTTATTTTACTATTTAATGCCTTCGAACCTTACCTAAAATTTATGAAGCTTAGCCCTTCGTCAAAAATGTTGTTTTTCCTTTAAATTTATCGAGAAAACTCATTGATGAAACTTATTATAAATTTATCTTCTTAAAATATCATTCAAACCATTTCAATATAGTCATTTTTATATCAAGCAGCACTCACTCCTTTTATTATTGGATAAATTAATTGAAGTAAATATGTCTATAAGTCCAAATCATTATCAATTCAAGTTCTTGAAGTGATTGGGTTTTCATTTTTATGCCTTGTCTTCGTAAATCTATCGCAAAACCCTGGAATTCTATAGATTGCTTCAGGATTTTCATTTAAAGGCTTAGAAAAATCTATTCTCTGCCCGAATGAAAAATTTCTTTCATTCAAACCTACAGTTGCATAAAGTTTTCTATCGTTAACTTTATGATAAGGGCCAGGCACCCAATTCTTGTTTTCGGCCATTTTTTATGAGTACATTTTTAGTCGTTCATACATTGTGTACTTTGCTTTGGCTTATCCTGATTTATCACGAACTAAATTATTATAATTGTACCTTAGTATTGGGCTGTGGGATTCTATTTTGTTTGAAACTATGCGTAAACATCGCCTCTATGTTGAATATAATTCCTCTAATAATGTTTCCAGCCTAGCCCAAAGGTTTTTCCCTTTGAAACATGTCGAGAATGCTCATCAACCAAAGTAAAATCATAACGATCTGGTCCTGGTTTTTATTTAGCGTTTCTTAAAATCACAGTAGAAATGGGTTTTCTGGTTCCTCTACCAAATGTACAGCTCTTAGAAGATAATGAAGATGGAATTTGAGGTTAGATGAGATCACTATGATTGCAATGATGATCGCTAAATCTTCTATTTCTAGAAAAACTATGCTTATGACTTGTGTGACGCCAGGTGGATGCAGATTGATGCCATCTGGGACTTTCTTTCGGCATTGGAATATTAGCATAATCGAGAGAAATTGGAGTTGCAGTTTTGTTTTATGTTATAAAGTTGCTTTTTTTGGAATGATTGTTGCTCATATGGCGAGTGGAGTTCATGCTTTGATTATTTTTGAATGGTTCTGAACTGGACATTATCAATAAATTTATGCTTAATCTGAAACCATAATAATTACATAAACTTAACCAGCCAAACAATAAAAGTTTAGGCTAAATGATTTTGTATATTCTAGGTAGATCCATCAAAATAAAAATTACAGACAATAATAATTCTATGATTGATTTCATAAATTATTTTAAATCTTAACTACCATTCAATAACACTAAAATTATTTTAGTTTTCATGGCAATTACACTGATAATTTAACAATTATTACAGTAGGTAAAATCATAAAAATGGAGTGGCATTTAATTATAGATAATCGTATGTAGAAAAATATAACATTATTGAATTAAACTATCTTTGCTTCTATTTTCTAAGAATTTATAAAAAAAATACTTGAGGATTCATTATGTCAACTTTATAATTCATACTTGTTAAGTGAAGATTATATTTATTAGTTGGATGACCCAAAATATATCCAAAGAGTCATAAAAAGGGAGCAATAATTTGTAAAATATGCTTACCATGTCTTGGGATGGAGAGTTCATTGGTCCCTAAGCATCTTATGATTTGAGTTTTTCAACAAATCATCTGAAGAAAGAACTTTAATAGACCAAAAAAAATCTCTAATTAAAAAATGATCAGTTGACTACTCAGCGAAATCTCTACAAGAGTTTAGAAGGCTATTCGCAAACGTTAAAAGGAAAAATTTAAAGATTATAAGCTACTCAAATCGATTTAAATCGAATAATTTAAGATTTAAGAAATCAAAATAATCCTTTAGATGAATTGGAGCGACCTTGGAAAGAAAATACATTGTTGCGTGAAGACAAATATAAAAACACTATAACTGCTGATGAGTACTTGCTCTATAATATAGACTTAAGTCAAAGTAGAAAAGATTACTTGCTGGAAAAGTTTAATAAATTTAAAATCTAAAAATATCATTGAAACAGACATAAAATGAGCTTGAAAACTTAAATAGCATTAATTCAGAATTAAATAATAAGTGCATACAGCTCGAACAAGATATACTTAAACTACAGCTTTCAAAACAATATGAAAAATATGATAAGAATGATGAGGATAAACCAAATAATTAATAATCACTAGCTCAAATAATTTTGTGTAATAAATTACAAACAAATCTACAGATTACAAAAAATTAGGCTCAAAGATGGAAAATAAAAGCAAAGGATTTTGAAACATAACTTTAATAATTCAGAAACAGAGAAGATTATAACAATGAATTATTGTTGCAGCTCAACAAAGAAAATGCGATATTAGTGGAAGAGAAACTACACATGATAACCACTATTAAGTCGTACATCTTCTTTAATATAGACTCAAATCTTTGTCCTTGCAGCAGTAAAATTCAATTTCAGATAAGATTAAAACTATCTAAAATATAAATATCTAATTGAAAAAATCACAAAATAAATTGACTGCCAATTGTAAAGCGAATGAACAAAATCCTAATCAAGCATGCTTTCAAAGATAAAACAAAATATATAGTCAAAGAGATAGTGGTTTGATTGATTAGGAAAATGAGGAAAAATAATTTAACTTTCCCCATTTACACAAGCCAATCTGGCAATATATTGACAAATATATTGAAAATCTACCAAATTAAAAAGAGAAAATACGATTCCTCAACGTCATTGGAGTAATTTCTGAAAACAAAATTGAGTAAATCAGTTTATAATTCCTGAATGAAACATTTAATGATATTTGATTGGAGAATGCGACCTATATCATTTTATTTAATATTTTAATTTTGTTAAGTTCGATGTTCAAACACGATTGCAAGATATTTTTGATATGGGCTTCCTGATGAAATACTCTATCTACATATCATCAGTCTTTTCTTAGTATCGAACACTCTGTCAAGGTATATGTCCTTTCAAGATAACATATCGTCTTTTATTCATAATTAAATGGAGGTAGACGATGAATGAATTAATCATATCAAAACATCCGAGAAGCATCAATAAATAGACTATACTTGATTTTACATCTTTAATGAAAATTAAAAATAGCTTAAGTTATTTACTGGCTTAGATGAAGGACTAATTTTTTTAATTATAATAAATCAATATCTAAAGTTAATAAAATAAACGATAAATAATTAGTAGAGTTGAGACTAAAGATTCATAAGTCCAATTAGATTTCTGTCATTGTGGTAACTTCTTCATAATTGTATTTCTAGTCATAGTCCATCATCTCGGCGGAAATTGAAAAAAAAAGATCCGATTTATCACTTCGAAGATCTTTAAGATCATCCATTGAAGTTTCAGACTCTTATCTTTTGAATTATTGATTTTATCTGTGTTTTTTGGAATTGGCTTTCGCCATGACTTATATTTTTTTTTGCAAAGTTCTATGTGCTGTCAACAGAGAGAGTTTTGATTGGTCCTTAGTGAAAGGTTCATATTTTCTATTATAAGCCCTTAACAATGACATGGAGCCAATTGTATTTCCTAAAAAAATAATATAATATCCATAAAAATAGCATTCAGTTAATATGATTAAAGAGCATAAAGTCAAAAATTGCAATCGTTTGTTAAAAATCATGCCAATAAAGATATAGAATTAATCGTATGGAGGCTTATGCATGTTTATTAATTATCTTTTATTAATCAATTTTACCAATTTGTCCTCAATTGCCCAAGGACAAATCATAAACGCAAAGTAACAAATAACAGGAAAATTATTCATTTCTAATCATTTTGGATGATCAAAAATATCTATTGAGAGTGTTTCGTACCATACAACTGATTTGGAGAAAATAGGATTTTTCATTATTAATATTATTATGCTATGTCAATATAACGATTATCAAATTATTTTTAAGTTTAAGGGGGTGGCTTGCTCCAATTATCGAAACAATGAAATATTACCATAAACTCTGTTCGGAAGACGTCCTCCGACAAAAATATTCCATATGAGTGTGTTTCATTTTATTTTATTTATGTTCATTATATCGGATCATTTAAAGCTAATTTAACTTCACAATACAAAAACACAATTTTTTCAAATGATTACAGCTTTTTATGGATTGTATTTCTTTTTTTTATTGTTTAATTCATAGAAATATTATTTTATAAGTTATTTGGCAAAAATATTTTTATCGATACCGTTAATGATTCTTGACCCATGCATAATAATTCAATAAAATCAAAGAAATTTATTAAAGTATTATTCGTGAATCAAAGCAATCATTGCTTTTATGAATTTTGGTTATGTTAGTCATCTATTTTCATTCAATTCATCCATTATAAAATTCAAAAATAATAGAACATGGGTCGTTGTTTAAAAATGAAGATATTTCTACAAAATTAAATAATAACAGCCTTTTTTAATTCGTTTTTTTAAAAAATAGCCAGTTTTTCATCATCATAATCTTTAGCATAACACAGAGGAAAAAACAAAAACAAAAAACGTTATTAAGCTACTCAATTTTATATAAATCAACGGAGATCGGGTTTTTGAAATTTCGATATAATTTCTGGTTCGTGTAAAATTTAAATAAATGAATAGACTCGGCAGGTAAGAAATCGGTAACTTTGATGAGTATATTGACCGACTCAGTCAATGCAAACTTCTAAATTAACAATAAATCAAGGTAGTATGTGACAAAGCCAGGTACAATTCCTCTAATTCAGGTAAATATTCACTGAAGAGCCTAACGTCGTCAATGTGCGTGCCCCTGTAAATATTTGCGGAGATGTGCATGGCCAATTCTATGATCTTATGGAGCTTTTTAAAATAGCTGGAAACATCCCATACACCAACTATCTCTTTCTGGGAGATTATGTGGATCGTGGATACTACTCTGTGGAAACAGTTTGCTTGCTTTTATGTTTAAAGATCAGATTCAAAGAGAGATTAGTTATTATCAGAGGAAATCACGAGTCTCGCAGTATTACTCAAAATTATGGATTTTATGACGAATGCATGCGCAAATACGAAAATAATAATGTATGGAAAATGCTGACAGAACTTTTTGATTTTCTGCCATTAACCGCAGTTGTAGAGGGACAGATATTTGGCACTCATGGAGGCCTATCGCCAAATATTAAGACTCTTGATGACATTCGAAAACTCGATCGTTTCCAAGAAGTACCAAGCGAAGGAGCTATTTGTGATTTACTGTGGAGTGATCCGGATGAGAGATTTGGGTTTCAAATAAGCCCAAGAGGTGCAGGCTGGACTTTCGGACAAGTAAAATTTTGTCAATTTAGGATAATTCAATGAAGTTTAACCATTCAAATGGTCTCAAAAAGATAACAAGAGCGCATCAGCTGATGAATGAAGGATTTCAGCATACTCACGACAACCATGTGACTACCATCTTCTCAGCTCCTAATTATTGCTATCGTTGTGGTAATCTAGCGGCCATTATCGAAGTGGATGAAAATATGAAATGCACTCACATGCAATTTGACCCTAGTCCAAGGCGAGGAGAGGCAAACCTTGCCAAGAAGACGCCCGATTATTTTTTGTGATGATGTGTGATGTCTCAAAGGCATTGTTATTAATAAACTTGTTATAGATTAGCAGTTATATCTTTTGATGAGTTTTAAAACAAGAAACAAGGAAGATGACCCTTCGCTCAAAGTTGATAATATTTAATAATTTAAGTTTTAAAGCTGTTGATTAAATATTATTAATCAAACAAAAAACACACTAAAATAAGTACAAATGTATTTATGATCATAGAATTCATGTCAAGATCATTTTGCGTATTTTAGAGTGTATTATCTCGCTTTATATTCAGCTGCTTTTTTGTTAGATTTCCACTCAGCGGCAGCTTCATTGTTGAGGGGGTCATCAGGATTGGGATCAGCCATCAAGCATTGAATTGACAATAAGACTGACTTCATTTGCAAAGCTGGCGACCAATTCTTTTTCAAGATATCCAAGCAGATTCTACCGAGAATATCTAAGTTAATCGGATAGTACCAATATTCGGGTGGTATATTTTAGTATTGAATATGACTTTAGGAGGAGACATGGGATAGTCATCAGGTAACAGCAATTCTGCCTTGAATTTTCCACCTTCGTAGCAAGTACCTGCGGGACCTATCTAATATTCTGATTACCTTGTATGTCGATGTAAAAATGTTTATAGTTGGATGGGTCAGGCTGAAATGCAATTCCTGGGACAGGATCAGATTGGATAGTTTTGGTCTCCTTGACAATTCTGGGGCTTGGGCCTTCCATTTTTGTTGATGTTTATATTAAATATTAATTGCAAAGAGTAATCTATAAAAGGTGGTACTTGATAAATTTTATTATTATCTGATATACATTTTTGTGCCAGTTTGAATTTAAAGACTTTTTGCAAATAATCAAGTTTTTAACTGTGACCTGAAAGTTATCTCTTTTATTAGTAGCTACTTGCTAGTTTTTATTTTAATGTACTTTGTACTTGATCAAATGATATCTCCTGAACTATCCAAAATTGTTATTATCATTTTATTTAAACAACCGTATTATCGTTATTAGATGGAACCAAGAATAGATCTTTTATAATATTTTTCTTCTTTAGATTGAATTATCACATATATATCAGTTGGGAAAGGCTTCCATGTATTGTCCTTTTTATCAAAAATCATAGCTACGAAACACTTCTTGATAATTATGACAGTTACAATTATTTAAAATAAATGTATCATGTTTCTTTCATCACTTTACAAAACTCAGTGAAGTCCAATTTGCCATCTCGATTCTTATCTGCAACTATTATCATTTTAGAAATTTAACTGTCGCTTACCTTTTCACCAAGACTTTCAAACATGGTTTTCATCTAATCGAAACCAATACAACCATTCTTGTCATCTGCAAAATAACCAAACATCCTGCGGCATTAGTCAATCGAATACTCAATCCTCTCATCTTCACATTTTAAAAATTCAATAAATTCATCTTGTTCCAGCTATCCCCCTCCGTCAGCGTCAATTTAGTTCATAAGATCCTCGGCCTCCTCCTCATCAATATCCATCTCACAAGCTTTAAACATTTTTACGATTTAGTTTTTGGAAACGCTGCCAGAATTATCGGCGTCAAACTACATAAAAATGCGCAAATATTCTTACTTTGACCTGTGGCGAGTTTGAGGGGTTTAATTATTCATTTTCCTCTTTCGATGAACGAATTATATATTTAATGTGTCAAAACAAAGTTTATAAATACAATGCAAAATTATTAATTTTTCTTTGTTAAAGTGATTAGGAAAGAATAAGAGATAAAAAGAAGAAAATATTTTAGAATATTTTGTAAGGAGGACAACTTGCAATGCTACCACAAATTTAATTTTAAAATAGTTCAAAGTGAATGTCAAACAGAGTCAGAAATCCAGAAGTATACGTAAAAGGTTTTGGCAAAAATACAACCAAGGATGATCTAAAGGGTTGGTTTCGTTAATTTGGCAAAATTGTTTGTATCCAATACAAGGGCCCTTATGCATTTATTGTATCTTACTCTCTATTTAGGAATTTTAGGACTATTATGACGCTGAGGCAGCAGTCAAAGAAATGAATGATAAAAAGGTAGAAGGCTTTCGTTTGACTGTAGAACCTTCTGGCAAAAAAAGATATGGCACTATCAACAGATCACGAAGTCGTAGTCGAGATAACAAACGAAACAAATCCAGAAAGCGAAGGTATGTTCTAAACAATTCAGCTAATCTTCTTCAAGTTCGTCTTCTTCTGAGTCGTCAAAAAGTTCAGGCTAATCAAATTCAAAGTCATCTTCATCAGTGAACAATAAAGATAGTAAGGATGTAAACAACCCTGTTGCTGAAAAGAAATAATAAGGCAAGTGATTGAATATTTGAAATGGATCCATACGATGGCAGGACTTCCTTATTTACGAGGCGAACCCGTTTGCTTGAATACCATCTGACGGTACGCGCGCATTTCTTGTTTTGAAATTAAAAAGGATCAGATTAGATTGATCTTTGGATCTTGAAATTAGAAGGGTGTTCAATCATTCAAACGCTTTCAATAGTTTGATTAATTAATTTTATTACTATGGAAATCGAGGAGAGTGGCCCCATTAGCGCCAGAAATCCAACTTCCAAGACTTTTAGATCCACGAAAAGAGATAAACTTTGGCAATAGTCTGAAATTACTATTCCTTTTGTATCTCCGCAGCTGGCGTTTTATCGAGAGAAGAGATTTAAATGGTCCAGCATTTATTGGCCTGGAGTTGATGATGGTGAGCGAACCATGCAAAAGAAATAGAAATCATAAACGCATGAGATTGCCACTAAAATATCAAAAATGATTGATGAATAGTAAAAAAATGAAGTGAGAAACAAACAAGCCAAAAGGCCACAATCTCAAGATAAATCTCTATCAAAGAGTCCTAAAAAACAGATTCAGTCAATGCCAAAGAGACAACCTTATATTCTAAATAAAAAAAATTGTTAAATTGTTAATAAACTGACAGCCTATGAAATAAAAAAACAATCATTGCTAAGAGATCGGCATGGAAACAGGTGCAATTTATTGGAGGACCCATAGGTAGAATAAACCAATCAGGATCTATCATTATCTTTAGGATTATCAACTGGATTTAAGACTTCACGAAAGATGGATTTAGATTTGCCTCATAATTTCTATCCTGGCCCAGGTACTTACGAAATCAAGAGATTTCTTTCCGACAAAGATAGCAAATCCTTTGAGCCTAAAATTGTGAAGCGTTAATTTCCAAAAATTGACAAGAAATGATTTTAATAAACAATAAACATAGTGATTAATCTTCAATGATCAAGTGATACGAGAAAATCATTCATCGATGTGTACCTGCAACATTTTACTTCTACTTTCAACTTTCTGGTCAGGCTTTAATTCCTTTTTAGCTCGCTAGAACTACCGTAATGATACGTGAAGATATTTCAGTTATGAATCAGTAGGCGTTATCTTTTATTATTCGAAGTTCTCGGCCACACTCCATTTCCTCCTACACATGACAGGGGAGATACTGTTGGCTGATCCTTTGCGAGGAGTACCGATCTCTGATTGATTAGTTTCATCCAAAGAAAAATAGAAACATTTTCGATTCTTCTTTTTGTATTTCAGGCTTTCTCTCATTTTTTCGAAATATTGCAATTTGCAGTTAGCCTTTTTTTGTATTTCTTAATCTTTTTACAACTACAATCTATAGAGAGAACCTATGAGAGCATCATACTAATGTCTGGCTCGATAATTTGGTTTTGATTTTTCGCCATTAGTTTCTGGATTTTCAGAAAATTAGAATTCGAGTACTTTGAAAAAGAGCAAAAGATGGAAAATATTCCGAACATCCTGGCACCAGTGCATGAACAGCTGGAAGAAAACTTTATTGAGGATATAGTTATTGATCATTTCCTTGAAATCATCAGCAAAGATATTGTAGAATTTATATATGATTGCTAGCATTTTTTGCAGTAAGTAGGAGTGGTTAGATTCAAGAATGCACCGGATGCCAATGTAGAAGTAGTTATAGTGAAAATCACCTGGCAACTTCTTATTATTACTGAGAACCACATCGAAATAACACTTTATTAGATCTAAGCACTTGAGAACCGAATAAGTTTCATACAGGCATGTTTTGGGGAATATCAGCATCATAAATGTGTTGAGCAGCTTTTCATTTTTTATCAACTTCATGTTGCATCGAGTCATTTACTTACTTATGTCGATTATTCCGCTGTTTTTCATCTCTCCGATAAAAATTGAGAGGAGTTCGCCATAATGAGGAAAATATTCCCACATTATACGACCATTATTGCTCAAAAAAATGAGTGCTTCATCCCATAGCTCAGAATATAAACCATAGAAAAGTTACTCATACTATCTGTCAAATAAGAGTAAGGCCCATTTTGTATTTTTTTATTTAGCCTTTTAAAGTTTGGTTAATTCCTGCAAGAATTAAGGTTATTTCCTCACTGTTCTATAGACACTACTCTACCAATCATAGCAATGGGATCGAGAAGGGCTTTTCATGGAATAACTGGCTCCAATTTCTTATAATTTTTAGTCACTTATCACCGGATCATTTGGATTGCAAATGGCTTCAATGATCTGTTGCTGGCACCATGGAAATCTAAAGTAGACAAATCCAATAAATTTATGAATAGCTTGAACCTCTTTCAGAGTTACACCATTTGAAGTAAATTCAATGATTTTAATTATTGCTTCGATCACAAATTTATAGAATTTGAGCGAAAATATCTTTTTTGATTCCTAGCATTTAATACTGCTAAAATATTTAAGATTTAAGATCTCCTTTCGGCAAAGCTAGTTCAAAATGTTCCAAATATAATCGTTTCTCATTTACTTGTCAGCTTACAACAGTTTGCTGAGTTCAATCATGATGTTCAGAAGGAGCTATTGAGTTTTAAACATGTCATCAGTCAAGTTAAACTCTTTTCCAAGGATGCTTGTATAGAAGTTTTCTATAAATTTCAAAAACTCATACTCCTCTGTTCCATAATTTTTCAAAGTCTTTAGTTTTTTGTCAAAATCTTAAATGATAATCCTATCTAATCCCTTATCATTTGAATTTTTATCACGTGGAGTGGCGATAACAATGCCATCTTCACTAAAAACCACACAATCAATCTGTTCTGCATAAAGTTTTGATTTCATAAAGACTAAATTGAATTTGACTTCTCCAACGTTTTCTCCTTTTATAATGAGTGACTGCTTCCATTTTAGTTATCTAATTTCAAACATCATATCTTATATATTGGCTAGTTTGAAGCCCATATTCTGATGAAGTTTGGAATAGGGAATAAAAATTTAAACACTATCTCCATCACACAAAGCACTTATCATTCTGAATCGTAAAATTGATTCACGTAGGTCTGTGTTGCGAATGGAAAATCTTTTAATTGTCAAAGCCTTAGTTTTTTAATGCTTTTCATATTTTTTAGAAGCCTCCAGTAAATTTCCAGAATTAGGCAACTATATAAGATGTCATGTACTATTAAAGAAAGAGAATATGTATATTCTTAGTGATCTTAAGGATTTTTCCACTAAACTTCAATATTATCAAGCAGAATGTCAGCTTCAACATGCTGATCAATGTGAAAATCAAAGTGGATTCTAGATTTGGTGCATTTCAGCAAATGATTATGTTTTATTGGTCCCTTTGAAAGACTGAGAAGCTTCATCTTGAGCCTATCTATTAGATTTCCTCCTTTGTCTTAGATGATAATTATAACATACAATGCGGCAATTTGATCAACTTGAGCTGTAAAGGAACCTTAGTAAGTGGCATTGGACTACATTATTCAAAATTTACCGAGAATATGTTTTATTGGTGGGAGAAATCACTGTGAGGGACTAGGATATAATGACTCTACGAGTAATAAATCTTGATGTTTTCAAATTTCTAGGCGTAAATAGAGATGTACCTGTGAAAAATTGACGATTCTTAGATTGTTTATTTTGATTTGGAAAGTCACAACCTCTTTATTTCTCCGCATCTCAATTGGGATGCTTTATGTGAAGGAGTCCTGAGAGTGACGAGAGCTGTGATCAGTTGTTCGAGTACACTACAGACCCATTTCTTTAACTTATAATCTATTTATTGTATTTATGAAATATGAAGGCAGGCTCCATTTCTATAACCTATCAAATATATCTAAACTATGTGAGCAACAAACATTGGTCAAATATAAATGAATTACGCCAAGAGGAGATGAAATGATAATTTAATAGTATTGATATGTTTATTCGTTATAAAGTTCATCAATTGAAAACATCATAATAAGAAAATATAATTTAAACTATTACTAAAAAAAGCTTTGATTAACGATTAAAAGATTTATACTTGCTGGCTTCATCTATTTATTAAGAATTTTGTATGAAAATAGAATTTTATCAAGCGTTTCATTGATAAAAAAATTAAAAATTCTGAGCTCAAATGATTTTCGAGATAGTAAGAAAAAGCAAATTTTCTGTTATCAAATGCATCGTTATGGCACAAAAAATAATCTCCTCAAAGTAATGAAATGCGAATATATCGCAAACTCGAATCCTTCAAATCGATCAGTTGAGAAAATTGATTGTTAATTTCCTCTGTGAAAAAAGACATTTAAACCTCGTTGGCTATTTATTTATCTGAAAGAAGTTAAATAGATCATTTTTTTATGAATGCAAGTCTTTTGTTTGCCTGTATTAACTTAGCGTATATTTTAGCATTCAAGAAACCACGTATTGGGATTCCTGAGAAAATAAATCAATAATTGAATCATTTTATTAAAGTGAATGATCAACAATATCTTAACAATTAAATGATCAGATTATCTATATCGAATTATATTGAGGAATTCAATATAATGAAATGATAGTTGAAAGGAGAAGGCAAAACGCACAGTTTGATAGAGTGAATGAAGCTTACAAAATAGCAGCAGCTTTAATAGGATTCATTAAAAATTATATCGCAAAATTTTGTACTTTAACAATTTATATTCATGAGATTAATTTGGATGTATTGATTTGTAGAATTAGCTAGCAATAATAAAATTATGTTTTTTTGTTGTAATTATAATTTTTGTATGCTAAATATCTTTGATAATATTTTTCAAGTCGGTTTTGGCAAAAATAGTACTTAATTTTTCTCATTTGTAATTTATATATTTTTGCTTATCAACCAGTTTAAAAATCTAATTTCATTTTCCACTACTTGTATGCCCTTATTGCAATCCAATTGCGTGGCTTAGAAAAAGCTTACTTCATAAGAATGTCCTATAGAACAATGGAGGTTGTTTTTTAATGTTTCAATTTGATATAACTATTATTATCCGAATATCTATTCTTATATGAAAGACACAATCCACTGCTCTTAGAAATTCTTTCAAAATACATTTTCAATACTATTGACGATGAAATAAACATTTCTGACTTTCTTTAAAAAACTATAAGTGTAATAATGCTATGATTAAAGATATCAATCTCGTTTCTTAATCAAACCTAAAGATTTTCTTTTGACCATTCCCTTATTTATCAAATTTTTTTGGGAGTTATTTTTGATAATTTTGCGATATTCTTATTGGAAATCCTATTTTTTCATGACCTTATCACACTAATCCATTTTACGGACCTTGTTGATGTATTCTTACAGTCTTTCTTGTCCGGCAGTCCTGGACGTTGTGCCCTTGTCTTCAACTGCATTATTAGCGTGATGAATATACTCCTGCATATTATTTTCTATAATTTGCAATGTTTCTTTGACATAGTTAAAGTTCAACCCATTCTATTATTTGCTGTCTTGAGGTTATATTCCCACTTCCTTTAAGAATATTTTAAAATCATCTTATTTCTACATAAAACAAACTGTACAACTAAACTATTAATCTAATCGAACTATCTCTGAATTTAGTCTTGATATTTGTTGACTTCATCTTTTACCTCCTTGCATTTATAATAATGCACTGCATTTTTATTTAATTCCTTCTTCGGCGGGTAGAAATTTAATCTTTTTGTTTTTTTCACCAGTTAGATTTCACTTATGTATTTTTAAATTTCATTACTCTGAATATAACGGTTGATACCTGGTCAGTGTAGATGTTCATCTCGTTAAAATATTTATCGTTGATGCTCTGAATATTCTCAAAGTAATATAGCAATTATTCAGGCGTTTAGGCACCAGTTTGACTTAAAAGTTTACGAACAGCAATGATTTGCTTCTACTCTTCGATTTAGTATTAAGCTTCAATGTTTTTTAAAGTAGCATTTCGATTTGCAACTAATTTGCTGTTCTCAAGTTCAGTGAACTTCTTTTTGGCTAAGTTATTACTCTGTGTGGTTCCACTGACATTACTAAAAGTTTCACCTATTGAAGGCTTTGCCTTTAAATTGTCTCTTTGAGTTGTATTATAACTCTCAGCCTTTTCTTTAAATGCGTTATATTATTTCAACAATTTGTCGTATTCCCTCTCGTACTTGATCTTCTCAATCAGTAATTTCTTAAATTTAAGTTCAGAGTCAATCAGTTCTTTCTCAATGTTTCGAAAAATGCCTGAATCGATCACTCTCTCCATACGATTCTGATTAATTTTTATACGTTTTTCCTAGACATTCTCTGATAACCGATTAACTTTGCTGTTTGTTTGGCTGAGATCGTACTCCAGTTTCTTATACCTGTTTTCTAGACTAGTTAAACTATCGTAGTTGATATCGTCTCGATGAGTGGCCTCCTGCATTCTTTCTTTCTCCATTTTGCTCTGAATATACTTGATGATAGTTTCTAGCTCAGCCTGCTTTAATAACGTACTACGTTTTTGTGCTTCTCGTTTTAGAGACGATTGGTTAGTACCGTTGCATTTTGCTTGAGGTAGTCGATCTTTTAGCCAATTGTGAGTTGCACTGAAGCGTCGATTTAGGTTTATTTACTCTTGGTTAACACAGTAATACGATTTCTTTCTTGAGAGTGGAGATGTTACTGGCGTCCTCCTACAGGATGGATTGCTCCTTCTTCCAAAGTGCTTCGCTATTCATTTAGAAAAATATTAAATTATAAAATTGCATAACGCATTTTATATTATATCAAAGCGAAACGAAACGATCCAAATAATTTTCAACTGATCATAATGCGAAAATATGATACGTGATTAAGTATCACAGGAACGATCATTGCTTCAAACAATTTTTAGCTTGTTAATTAGTAGCATTGCCAATCAATCATATTATAACTCGGATGAGAATGCGCATAGATTTATGTTTGAATATTGTTAAATGTCGGAATTAATTATCATGTGCTTAATATAATTTAAATTGATAGCCTTTCATGGATTTAATCAAATCGATAGTATATAATATACAACTAAAGACTATGATTTTCACCATTCCTGTGGTTATCGCATTACTCTTAGCAGTTATAGCTTGCTTGCTAGTGCTCTAACCTTAAACACTATCTAAGATCTCGCTTTAGGATAAGATCATGCGAAATGAGTTCAAATCCTCCAAACATAAATGGTAGCGGTCTTAGCAAAAATCATTTTATTTCTGCTACCTTTGCGGTAAATTGACTAATGGCTGGTTTTCAGACGTATTGTAGTGCAAAAAATGTGGTATTATCATCCACCGCATCTGCAAGTTTACCAAACTTCGCAAGCCTGACTGCAAGTACATCGTGGCCAAGAATAATGCCACTCGTTTCTATCATCAGTGGAGGCAATGCAACTACACAGCCAATACAAACTGTTCTGTCTGTACTCAGGTCTGCAGCGGACTAGAAAATTACATCTGCCTATGGTGCAATCGCATGAGACATGGTCTTTGTAATGGTGAGGGAATTGAATGCGATTTTGGTCCACTCCGAAATTTTATCCTTGAGCCGACTTAAATCAAATGTAGTAGTATAAATTTTACCACTAATGCTTTTCGCTCATTGAAACGAATTCAACATTCCATGAGGGACAGAATATCAGGCAGTGAAGACAACGACTCAGGTGAAGACAACAAGATAGCAATCAGCTGTGATCCCAGTAAGCACGTGGTAGTTGTGCTCATTAATAAAAAATCAGGCGGTCAAATTGGAAATAATTTTATCAAGGCTTTCTATCGCATTCTCAATCCCCTGCAAGTCATATCAATTCTTGATGAGGGCCTCTAAAGTAATTGTGATTACATATAGAACTAAAACTTTTTACTGAGGTGCCAAATTTGTTCTTTCTTATTGCTGGAGGAGATGGAACTGTTTGCAGCGTTATGAACTATGTTAAGACGATTCCGCGTTGGAAGGATAATAACCCACCGGCTGCTATTATTCCCTTAGGTACTGGAAATGACCTCTCTCGATCTTTGGGATGGGGAGGTTCTATCGAGGAAAGCAGTCCTGGTTAACTTTTAATGGAATACTTCAGAATTGGTAAGAACGAGTTGCTGGATCGTTGGAAATTAACCATAATAAGTGGATAGGAGGAGCGTTAATTCACAATCTATAACTACATGGGAATGGGTCTCGATGCAAAGATCTGCAAGGACTTTCACGACCTCCGCTAGAAGTACCCTCAACTATTCTTCTCTCAGTTCAGCAATAAGCTAATCTATACTCAAATCGGCACCATTGACATATTCAAGAACAACACTGGCATGCGACTGGCAGATTATTTCACAATCAATATCGATGGTCAAGAGGTCAATATTTAAGACTACGAAAATATCATATTCCTCAATATCAACAACTGGGGGGGAGGTGTTACGGGATTATGGAAGGCCGGCGGGCAGAAAGGCTTTGTTAATGAGTCTTTTAGTGATGGAGTGATAGAAATCATTGGTCTTACTGATGTGGTTCACATGGGACAGGTGCAGGTGGGAATGGATGAACCTTTTCAAATCGGTCAAGGAAGGGTAATTAAGCTAAAATCAAAAGTTGACAACAAGATAATACCCCTCCAAATTGACGGTGAGCCTCTCTAGTTTATTACTCCCTTCGAAATGCTGCTGGAGCGTAAAGATCAGATCAACGTGCTGGCCACCACTCCTACGGATAGTGGTAGAATCATCAATTTTTTGAAGGTGGGCATGATGGAAGGTATAATAAACGAGCAGCAGTTTGGAAATTTACTCGCCCTCTCCAAGAGATACGTCGCCAAATGATTTAATTATTCAGCTGTATATTAATAGAATAATAGGATGGATGTAGAAACATTGGTTCTGCTCAAATTCATCATTTTAGCAGGGCTCGCTTATTTGACTTTCAGAAAGACTGGACAGATCAATGACACACAGCAGATTGCTAGGGCTATCAAGAAGCAATGCAAAATGGAGGACATTACCATGGCATGTGAGCCAATTGTCCAGCATTAGTAAAATAAAATAGCATAGTAAAACCACAAAATTATTAGTTATGAAGAGTTTACTAAGTATCATCAACTAATCGGCCGAGAGGAGAGTGAAAACAATTAGTTAGATGACAGTGAATAATTAGAGATATTTTCTTGCGAGGGATTGGACCAAAATGAACGCATCTCCACATCTCCGAGTGATGAGAAGAGAGAAACACTTAGTCGAAAATCCTCATCGATCTTTGAAGTGGAAGATAGGGAAAATGCCAATAAATTATATTCTGAGCGAACTAACCTAAATAAGAGCGGACCTATTAATATACCAAGCTTATTTAAAAAATTAAGAAAAACTCCGCCTAACGTATTCAAACATAAGAAATCATTGCTAAAAAATAAGACTATAAAAAAAGTTTCTTTTTATAAAAAATCAAAAGGACAATGCCAGACATCAAGGACTTGATAATTTTTTCTTATATTAAAAATTCACTTTTAGGCTTTGAATACTTGATGGAATGCTCCAACAAGATAAAAGATATATTAGTCGAGCTCAAGAGGTATCTTTTGAGTGTTCTAATAGGGAATATATTTATGGCAGTGGAGTTGATATTTTCAATTGATAAATATATATGTCGAGTGAAACTCCTCGTGACCCGACCCCTGCAGTCTACAGGGCATCTCCTCTCTACGATATTTATGGTCAAACCCTTAACCCCTATATCAACCATAAATTATCAGGAATAACTCCCTACCTCAGTAAAACCCATCCTATTTAGCTGCCTTCAAAAGAGCCATTGCTCCCTTTAATCCCTTTGCACTTCAACAAGTTTCTACCACTGATAGTGTAGGAGTCGGCCATAAGTACGGTGAAAGATGGTGGCAACCTGAAGTATCCTTATCATGATAAAGCCATACCCATCAAGAATTACAATTGACCACCATTTCACTAGTCACTATGATCCTCTCAAAAATCCAAGATTTGTTAAACCAGAGGGCTCCCATGTTCTTTCAGTGGCTCCAGGATTTAGATTTGAGTTCTTCCCAAAACACTGTGTGCGCACTGTTGAAACCTTCAGAACTTGTCTCATCGCCAACGACGACGATAAAAAGAAATGCGAGCACGAAGGAAGCGATATCTTAGCAATTTGTCCTCCTTGGGCTTTGGATAAAATGAAGGACAATAATAGACTGAAACTCAAGTTATAGGCAACGGCAAACCAGAAATACAAAAGAGTTATGGATGTGCCCGAATATAATCAAGGAAGGACTGTGGCTGATGTGCCTGAGAGGACATGGGCTGACGGAGAAAGAACTAAACTCAGACCAAATTCTATTTGGGCTGACGACAGATACGTTGACATCACCCAAAAGGAAGTTGACGAAGCCAAAGAGAGAGTCAATAAGAGAAATGCCGCCCGCGGAATTGTTACTGATACAGCTTTACACGTCCACACCTACGATCGCACGTATGAGGCTCCTGACAAAAAGATTCCCCTTTATCCATGATGTATCTCACCAATCGGCATAATGCTAACTGAATGAACTGAAATATCATGAATCATAATGGTTGATGAATAATAATAGTCGAACTGCATCTGGTTACAATGACTATCAATAGAGAGAAAAAAATAAAGAAATAGAAGACAACTATCATCAGACCAATAAGACTTCAAATATTAAGAAACCACATAGCTTCGGACTCAACGAAGAGAAAAGATATGATCGCTCTGAAGTTAAATAAAAATTGACATAAGTTAACTAGCTGCTCTATTAACTTGTATTTTTAAAGGAAAGTGTGATGTCAGCGGTTGGATAGCAGAGGATAAAAATGACAGACTTTATGCGAGAATTAAAAAAGTATCTTTTTCAGTTTGAAATAAGAACTGAAAGATAGACAATGAGCAAGCGCAAGTAGGGTGAGTTTATCACAGAGTCACCCTCTGCTAGCAGATCAAAAATACAGGATCAATCTATTTTATAACTTCAACGCCTATGTGAAGCGCTGACAATTTAGAACAATTAATTAAAGCTTAAATATGAGCAGATGCTCATCAAGTATCAATCAGAAATATAAATGTTATCAGAGGAGATCGCTCCCCATGATGATCAGGAATTCACAAGGATTTTTGAAGAAAATAGAGAACTTAGGAGAGTCATTGAGGAGACAGAAGAAACATTGAGAAATGAGCAGATGAGGTTTGTTGAAAGGGTCAAGTATCTCTAATCGGAAATCATAGAGTTGAGCGAAGAATATGTCAAAGAGAAATAAAATTTTGAAAGCAGCCTAGAGAATTATCGGCAAAAATAAAGAGAGTTCTCCTTTCGCGAGGGGGAAATAGAACGCAAGAACATTCTATTGATCGAACGAGAAAAAAATATCACAGAGAGATAGATTATGATAAAGCAGGAGAAGACAACTTTGGATCGCAGGGAAGTCAAGATTTCAGATTTTTAGCACAATCAACTACGGAGGGAGAAGCTGAAAGCATAACAGGACATGCATAATTTAAGGAGTTAATATTATGTTAGTTATGATCGCATACCCGATCAAAGAACTGACAACCACTCTCGCTTTGAGGGCATTCGCTATCCAGAGAGAGAGAAATCAACTGGCAGCCGACTCATCAATTCCAAGGTTGAGATCAATGCCAGACTTCGGGAAATATAAATTTAGAGAAAGAGAACAGGTATGAAGGGTAGTCGCATATCATAAGCAGGCAGAGTTCGTCTCGATCGCAGCAGCAGTCGCGATAGGAATCAGTTTATGGGGTTGCAGCCTAAGAGATAAATTGTAAGTGGTGATAACGTGAATATTAAACTGTAAAGTATGTTGTAGTTGATGCAGCGCGATCTGAATGATATTAAATGATTTAATAATCTCCCGTTGGCATATTGATGTACTCTAAAGTATATTAAATATTGTTGTTGACTGAAGCAACTCTATATTGAATTATCCCCATAAATAATGAGATTAGTAATAAATTTTATCGATTCAATTTAAGATATGATTTAAGCTTTAGAATTGGTTATATATATTGTATAACTCATCTTGACAACTATCATATTTTTATATTGTAAATAATAAGGAATGTTTATCGGCAATGTAATTAAATTTTAATTAGCAACTTAAAATGGTCCTTATATATATAAAATATCCTATGCTACTTATAATAAATTTATTATTTTACAACAATTCTACTATCTTTCAAAACCTATTTGCTACTATTTTTGACACTTGTATAGAGATTTGTCATTAAAATTAGAATATTTTTTTAATTAAAATTTAGTCATGCACCGATCACTCAAAAAGCTTACTGTTAAGCATTAATCAAACGGTAGCCTGTCAATCTCTGCTCATTACTTCGAAGTAAGCCATTAGGCATCTTAATGATGCTCTTTAGGGTTTAACTCTCAGAATAACGCTTTCGTTGGCATTATTTCTCGATCAAAGTTTGATTTGCTTTATAACTGCGACTGGCTTTCTTTAACTCGTCGCTTGAGTTGATAACTTCTTTTAGATGTATACAACTCATGAGAGGTGTTGGCATATATAAACTCAACTTCACGTATATTTTTTTCTGAGTAATGAGTTAAGTACATGCAGGCGAGTATAAAGATAATCATCAAAGTCTATGGAGGTGCTGGCATGAAGTTATTCCAACGAAATCAGGTTATTGAGAAAGTCTAGAATCAGACTGAAGTTGTCCACTGATTTGTTAATCACCTCATTATAGTGCTCAGAAGAAATTATTCTAAATCAACAAAGCAGTTACTCACGCAGAGGCATCTTATATTTGCATATTTATATTGCATAGAGCTATGGATCTTCGCCTAGCAGTTCAAGGAGGGATCGAGAGATCACTAATTTATTGGGAGCAGCTCTGCACATGTAGATTTCATCCTGCATGCTATCAATAAATCGAGACAACGGTTCAGAGTCAAAGCTTTTCATCAGCTTACTCTTAAAGTTGTGAGGGTCGAACTTTTTTCCCACTTCTTCCATTTTACAAGCCAACTAATAGAAATCTTTATTTCCGAATGATTTAAAGCGATTGATGAGATATTACCTAAATTACTTTAATAGCTTACACGGGGACAGAGGGAATATCAAGGTTGTTGAGTTGAAGGATTACTGCGTGTCTGCGAACTTCGACCTTTTCGACCGTATGAATGTAAAACATCGATTTGAAGAGGGACTATTAATAGTTTTTATCTCGAAGAGAAAGTTCGTTTATGCCTATTACCTAATTTAAAAAATAAAAAACATTAAAATAGTTGTAAACATGATTAAAAGCCATGGGAGATTCGATGGTCAGTTTATGAAGCAAAGATGCGGGTTTTTTTGTGATGCGTTTTTCTTTTGTTGGTCTATGTTTTAAGGTTTGTACTTGCTTTAAATAATATTGAGGTTTTTCACTTCAGTACTTTTTGGCGTTTATATTTGAAGAGAGTTCGAGTTTTTCTCCTCTGATATGGGGTGTTAGCATCCAGATTTCCGTTCAATTTCCATTAATCTCATAATTATTATTACAAATCATTTGGGGGGAGGATTTAACATAATCGCCAGAAATTATAAAAATTAAAGAGGCACTAAGCTCAAGCTTGCATCCAAACGCTATCGAAGCTGATCTAAACATTTTCATGCAGTCATAATCGACCAAAGACTGATATTTAATGTTTTTTTATTTAAGTTATCAATATTTTTTCGCTTATCAACAAGTGACTGAATCTCTCTTACAGCATTAATTTAATAAAAAGTTGTTGTTCGTAGGATCACTCTTTATTCTGAAAGTCTTGCCACTGTCTACGAGTAATAATGAGGGTTCTATAAAAGATTGGTATTTGGATTATTTGAATAAAAAATTCATAACTACATTAAATGAATTCTATTGGTGTGGCACTGTAAACTAAATTTAAAAAAGGAGGCTGTCATTCTAAAATGTTGGTAAAAACTAAAAATATTTTTAGAGAACATGACATCTTTAAATTTAAAAAAGGGTTTTAATAAATAAATATAGAAAAATTAGTAAGTGCATTATTTTTATCAATTTGCATCTTTTTTGATGAGAAAACTGCTTTTGAGGGGTGTACGATTATGTAAGGACAGTTAAACCTTGTTTCTTTTCTTTTAACATAATATTAATTTGATTAACTCGATGATTATAACATTAAAAAAATATCACAAAGGCAAAATTAACAAAAAAAAATTAGAACCAGAGAACCTGAAATCATCAAGACTTTATTAAGAATATTATACTGTTGATTTAATTTTAGAAAGAATCAGTACAGTTAATCTTAGGAGGGATGTGGATTCAGAAGATGATGAATTTAGGGCGACTCAGAATGTAAATATAAAATTAGTCCTATTGAAAGGTAAATAAAAATATATATATGGCAGTTTCATTTGATAAATTAAAGCAATTAGATTGGTTTATGAATGATGACTGTGAATATACTATCTATATTATAATTAGCAAATGCATACAATTTTTCTTTACAAAATTTCAATAAAATTTGTTATTGTTGACTCAAGACAAATAAAAAGGTTGGACCTTAAAATAAATAAGATAAAATAAATTGCTGAATTTTCGATCATTAATAATGATGATTTCTTATTCTTAATAAGACTATACATTTATTTGCGTTGACATTCATCAAATCATTTTTATTTTCTATAACAAAAAAATTAAAAAATTATATTAAGAAGATTTAGTTTCAATTCAGCGTATGTATATCATTGCAGACATTTTATATTTTTTTCCTCATCTTTCTCATCCACCATGGCCATAAATTAACCCACTGCCTAGACTTCTATTCCTCTGGATTATGGAAGGCCTAAAACAGATTAGATTTCTTTCCGACTCATATGAAAATCTCGAGTGAAGATTTTTTTGCCATACAGCTAAAGCAGTTTTGTCTTGTTTTATTTGATCAACTGCCATCGCTCATGTCTTCTTCTCTTTTGATTGCTTTTCTTTTTGATGAAGTAAATAGGCTTTACTTTTTATTCAGCAATCACAGACTTTTTTTACTTTTTCAACTCAATTTGCCATTATTTAAGTTGCTACATACCAATTTGCCTGGCACTCTTCAGGGCGATCTCTTCTGGGGATCGAACCCTAAAAGCTTTAATCTTCTCTCTTTTTGGTTTCCCATCAAGAGGAATTTGAAAGAAATTTGATTGTTTACTTATAACGCTCTGGCTGTAACTGTAGCTGCTAGAGCTTCTCGATGATAATTGCGGTAGAGGTTTTCTCTTTCGAGATGGTGCTTTTTAAGGTTTTTTTGCTTTTGATTTTTTCGATACAGCATTCTTAATCTGAAGAACCGGTCTTTTAGTTCCAAGTGCTTTGGCTTGATTTCTTTTTTCGGTTCGAAGCATCGATTTTAAAGAGGGAATTTTGTACCCAAACTGTATGGCATGAACGAGTAGATGAGCAACATTCTAAGGATATTTTTCAAGGTCGAGACCAATGAATTTTTCCTTAAAAATCTCAAAGACACCATACTCAGCGACGTCCACTCCAAAGAGCTATTGCAAATTGTGAGGATCAGTCATTACTATTATATAAAAAGAGAACAGAAAATATAATTTCAATTCAATAAGTCTAATCATTTACGATTACCTCTTATAAATATATATAGTCATGAATTATAATAAAGTATAGGGCAAGATAAGGAAATAAAAAGAATCAAGACGATGACAATGTTTTAGCAGGTTCGACGGAGTCCGTCTATTCTGCCTCTGTCTCACTCTCTTCCAACTCTTCTTCCTTAATTAAAAATTATTCGGAAATGGTCGATTCAGCAAGTCGATCTAATGATTTTTGACTTGCTCTCTGTTTTAGACAACAAAACAACTTATCCTTTCTCATATTATTTTTCTTTTTTGCCTTCGTCCTTCTGCCATCTTTCCGACTACGATCGAATTTTTTTTCGTTTTAAATTTTAAGAGAGTACTCGACAATATTCTTTCTTTGAAGAGTTCTAAAAGGATTGTTATAGATAAATCGCACAAGACGATGGTCACTAACACGATCTCTTATAGTCCTGACTTTTTTCCTCTCCTGAATAAAATTAGTAAGATAATCGTAATTAACTTGAGAAGGGAGGAGATCGAGAGCACTAAGAAGCTCTTCTCTGCCAATAGGCCATCGTCTGGTGAAAACTATCGTTCCAAATATTTCCAAAAGCTGCCATTTGAAAGCTTTTATCAAGATACGTCTCTCTTATCTTCTCTTTCTTTGATTGGCTTTCTTCCTTTAGAAGTAAGGAGCTACATCCTTTTTGATGTCAGCTGGAATCTATTTTCTCTTTTATTCTAAAATTCTTTCGTATGCCCTCTTGGCACATTTTATCACAATTGCTTCAGGGGACATAATTTTGAAAGGCTTTGCTGTCTTCGTATGAACAGCTAATCTTAGTTTTTTGTCATTTTTTTTCACCGTTTTTCTCATATTTTTAAGGGTGGGAACGGCAAATTCATTTTGTAGGGCTTAACTGATGAGGTGCCCTCTTTCTGGCAGATATCTACTCTTGAGTTGGTAATTTAGTTATTGAGATCGTAGTGGAACAATGGACCATCCAGACACGTCAACTCCACAAAATTCTGATGTTGCTTGTTCCTCCTTCATAATAATTATATTTTTCTCTTTCGTAGCTGAATTATAAATAATGACTCTTTCTATTGAATTTTGATATAATTCTTTGACTAATAATATGATATAAACATTCGGATCATTAAAATTATGAAAACCTCTTTTGCCAATTCTATCACAATATTAGTGAGAACCTTTCTAAGAATATTTACTATAAATAATCATCCTATTAATGACTATGTATTTGTTATCAAATAACAAGTCACAGAATTAATACAGTTAATCAAGCATATTTAAGAACTTTTCTCGGCCCCAAAGGAAAGGGATTTATAGAGGGAGCATCAATTTATTTTTATGAAGTTCTTCTTCTTTGCATGCTCACCTAATTTGAATATTAAAGTCCTAGAGATCTTTAATTTTTCCGAATATTGCCAACAGTCCCACTTTTATCTGGTCTTGTAGGAGTTTATTTTGTTGTTTCTTTTCTCAACTAACTTTAAACCTACTCATAGTAACTTGTGAGAGCTCTCAAATTTTATAATCTTTAGTTAGTCTTTTAATATTTTTTTGTGCCACCCTCCTCCTCTAAATAAGCATATTTAGATAAATTGGTTCTGTTTTATCTTGTCTTCATAGTAATTGGAAGAAAATATTCCTTTTATGGACTATTCTTGGATTTATTTTTGGTCTATCGTCTACTCTCTTACAGATATACATATGATCGTTTTCCACGCTGCTTGTTAGATGCCACAAATGAGCTTTATTCCTATAAATACTTTTTTTATCTCCTGTGAGGAGAGGTAAAGTCTGCCTGATCGTTGCGCGTATTATCTTTAACTTTGAACGAAGGTTGTTCATAGGCACTAGGAATGTGATCTTAATAATATTTATTTTGGCTATAACTTTTACTTTTAGATAGACTTTTTTTTTGCACTGCCCTGTATATATCTTCTTTGACTCGATGCAATTCTAATGGTAAAGGTGTTTCTTATTTTTTCTTAATTTCCTGACTTATGTTGATTGTAGGATTTTATAATAGTTTTTGTGCTTGGTCAATGGTTGAGTAATGCTCAATAAACTGCTCAACATTGCGAAATATAAATTTAATCTGATAAAGATAATCTAGCTCAATGAACTCATTCACAAAGTTCAATGATTACTTATAATATTTATGCAGTCGTTTTAAGCATTCCTAAGGCCTCTTGGAGGGGGCTTGCTGATAAGTAATAGCTTTCCCTTGAACGATTTCCTAAACAGTATTATGGTTGAAATTATATTTTTTACAAATATCCATGTTTGTAGTAAAGTTATCGTAGAAACCCATACACTTAAGCTTATAGTCTAGCTAATGCTAATGGATTTTATTTTAGGTAATTTTGCAAACAATTGATGAGTTTTTAAACTTAAACTGGAACTCGTCCTTTCCCTGGGATATTTATACCACATTTTAAGGTATGCTCTCCTGTCTGCCAAAATAACTTTTCAGAAACGATTTATAATCTTTGCACTATTTCTGAATAGTCAAGCTAAAAAATTATTAAATGGCCTTCCACTTTTCCTCACCAGTCCTCAAATTATTTTTCTGGTCAATTTTAATCAGCTTTTCATTATTCTTATATAACTAACTCAAAGTGTCTTCATCAGCAGTTCGTTACCCATTCATTTTTTTCATTATTTATCGATTTATGCTAACAAAAATTAGACTGCTACTTTGGCAGTCGTTTAGGATAAATTGATCCTATTGGTTTCGGCCAAGTGAACTGAAAATTTTACATTTTTTGGAGATTTGATAGCAGCCAATACCAATTGGATATTTATTCTTAATCTCTCCGTAGAAAAGGGAACTATCTGGATAGATGATAAGACTTTCGCCATTAATTTTTCCACTTTTCCAAATAGCTAAAGCCAACATATAGTTATGATCGAGCACTACGCCTACTCCATTCCTATTAATACTAATGCCGTCTGCCATGCCTTGATATTTTGCATTGCGATAGTCTATGACTTGGTGATGAGGTTTACTATTTAGCTTAAATTCAGATATTAGAGAATCGTGCATATAAACCGATAAAAATATAATTTTAAAATCAGAATTTATTCAAGATAAAATAATAACTTTAAAAGCAATTTTGTTATTTGTGCGTAAAATTATCATTAAATCATCTTCAAAGCAGTTTATGACTTTTAGACATTTGCGTTTCTGCCAATTACACTGATTGATCGCTTGTTTTTATATATTTTGGGGAGATAGGACCCTCTTTGGGACATTATACCCTTGGCTAATTTTTAATTTTAGCGATCGATTTATTCTTGTCTTTTCTTTCTGTAGCGATAGTGAAGTGTCAGTGGCTGTTTTTATTTTTTAGACAGTGATGCTAGATGATTATTTTCCTAATTTTTAATAGGATCCTCTACTTTTTATGCTACTAAACTGTTGTTTTAATTCTACTGATGCATTAGTTTGCTTGTATCTATGCTTTGAGGTCTATGGGGCAATACGAATTCTAGATACGATTTCATTTGTTTAATCTTTTTGCTCATTTTTTGATTCTGTTCTTAAATAACTTGGTTCTCCTGTTTGCTGTGCCACTCGAAAGCATTTGATTTGTACTTATGATGCAGATCATTGATGCTTTTATAATGTTGCGCTTCTTTTGTGACTTGCTCTGACTCTCGGTTATTTATTTTTTACACTTCGCGTAAATGCTTCATATAAAGTTCGTCTCTCATCTTATTGGTGACGATTCTGCTGTCTGAAAACAGGGTAATTGCCTTCATTATTCGTAAAACTATTCACTAGTATTATTATTTTATTTAACGCACAGCATATACCTATGCTTTCAGACTAAATCTATTCAGTATAAAGAAGAATATAGGCTTCAACAAATTTGATAGGATAAGCTTAAAAATATTTCAATCACTGCAACCACTTATGCTAAACCACCTCTAAAATTGAAAATCGATGGTTTGGTGTCCGCTTGAGCATCCCACTGATAATATGTATTAGATCCTCATTGCAGGTTTAAGGAAAAACTAACTTTGTATGGCAAATTTTTTGAAGTATTTATCTTTCATCTTTCCCTCGATATGGATATCTTTAAAAGACTAACTTGTAAAGAAGTATGCCCAAAGACCAGATATCAGTCTTTTTAGGAGCATATTCCTTTTTTGACAATATTTATGGAGGCATATAGTGCACAGTCCCACAAAAATCTGTGCTCCATTGATTTTCAGATTAGTTGATATCTAAGCACAGTCCGAAATCGATGAATTTGACTACAGTAAGATCTTCCGAAATGACGATGTTGTCTAATTTAATATCGCGATGGGCGATGGATATTCCATGTAGAAAAAGTAATCCATTGGCAATATTCTTAAATATTTTTTTGATTTAATGTTATTGGAATTTCCTTTGCCTTGCTATTTTGCCGAGAGTATGAGGGAAATACTCCAGAATTAGATACCTTTTATCCTTTTCAACAAAGCCATTGTAGTAACTCACTATATTCTGATGCTGAATCTTTTTATAGAATTAGTGCTCTTGATTGATGGCATTATTTGTTAATATTTTTATGGCTACAAATCGCTCAGAGAGGATATCTTTTCCTTTAAAAACTTATCCCGATAGTCCTCTTCCAATTCTTTATAAAATTTGGTATCTATCCTTTAGAATTTTTTGATTCTGCAATTACTTTTGAAGTTACACTCGGGCCTTGAGTTATAATTTCACCTCTGCTATACTCCTGATTTTCGCTTTATTTTCAGTTGCATTTTTGTTAATCTTCACTGACTACGGATTAAATCCTGATTTAATTTAACAATCTATACTGTTAGTCATTTCAGGTTTGAACTACTGAGTTTGTGACTGCATCCGATTTAAAATATTCTAAATTTATCGATACTGGTTATCAGAAGCAGAAATTTTATTCCTCTGAGTCTTATGCCTATTTTTATACTTATCCATAAAGATTCTCATTCTATCTTCTCCACTTTCATTGTAAGTTAAAAGATTATGTTCTCCCTGATAGCTGACAGTTTATGTTTTACGAAAAATGCGTTTTGATTGTTTTGCTTTCGAATCCGCAGGTATGAATTTTTTGACTATGCTTTTTTCTTACTATTGCAAGGATAGCATCGGATTTGAATTTATTTTTTGGCTATTCCCCCGAAGCAATTGCCTTTTATTTTGCTCGACAGTTTTCATCTTTTTTAGGATCCTCTATGATTAGCATTTTCCTTTAACAGGAATTTTTAAATTGGATTCGGCTCTGCGATAAGTTTTGTCTATTTTTCCTTGATATTGATTTCTTAAAATGGTAAAAGTTTTTCCATTTAAGGGTTGTTGGACAGACTAAGACAAATCAAATGAATTGTTTTCGTATTCAATGATGGATTTTTTAAGTAAAAGCAAACTAATTATTTAATGGCGTCGGTGATGATCTTCATGGTTATTTCGATTGCAGGAGTTTGGCAGGGTGGTGTTCAGTTACATCACTTTTATTATTTTATTATCGCCTTTTGAAAATTATATCGAATTATATTATTATTTTATCTTTTCAATTTTTAATTTCGGAGATGAGTGGTGAAAAGTCTGAAATATTGACTTTCCTGTGATCCAAAGTGGTCTTCTCGTGCTTGACCATAATGCAATATATATAACAAACTCTTGGAAAATAATAAACTTTTGAAATGTAATTAAAATAACTATTAATAATTAAAATATGTTTATTTTATTCCTCGCATTCTTAGGAGCTTTGCAGATAGTCAACTCTGGTTTATTTTCAGTGGCTCAGAGCAACATTGTCAGCAACTGCTTCTTCTCTATGTCTGTGGATAACATTTGGCTCGCTGAGACCTGCACTGTTAACACCAACATTTACAAGTTTAATGGTACTGCCTTCAACAAGCTATCCTACACCATTCCTCTGGCGAGCAAAGGCTGCCAAATATCGGTAAATTCTTATGGAAGTTTTATCGCGCAAGCAATTGGGAGCAATATTATTGTCTACAAAATCAATGATACTTTGGCGACTCTTGCTTTTAATAAAACCTACTCATCATGCAACTCTATCGTCATTGATATTGCCACTAATGGAACATTTATGACTATTGGGCTTTGGAACAATACTGGCTCCACCTCTATGATTGTTGCATTCCTTAAGTACAATGGAACAACTTACATAAACTATGGAAGCAACAATACCTTCCTTAACGCTGTAGGTAGGCCCTTTAACATGTCTCAAATGGGTACTATGATGGCAATATACGTCGGAGCATTCGACACCAGCGCCAAGTATTTACGGTTCTTTAACAACACAGGATCTGGTTTTAGTCAAATATCCTCCACTTCTATCAGTGAGTATTATATAATGGCAATATCACCCAGTGGATCCTATTACGCACGCTTACAGTTGATCTCGGGAACCTACAATATTATTTTCTACACCTATAACAACATCCCTTACCCAAACGCGACAGCACCTTACCCAAACGTGACAACAGGAATCCCCAATGGAACAGCTTTAAGCATCAAGTTTCTAAGAAACGGACTTACAGACTATCTCTATCTTATTAACAGTAATTAATCAGTGCGGATCTATCAAAATACTGGGTCAAATTTCACTTTGGTGGATACTGTTAACATGGCTTTTAATTCCAACGACGTTGAGTTTTCCAGTGCCCTCACCTACTTTTATTTGAATAACCCCAGTACTATTGGAAACACCTACCTCTATGTCTACTGCAACGTCGCCAATTGCCAAACCTGCCAAACTCCCGGACAGTGCGGAACCTGTCTCGTTGGATACTCCCTTTCTAACAATGCTTGTGGTGCCTCCAAGTTGATCACTTAGTAATCCGCTGATACTAACTCTTCAACCCCTAATACAGCTATCTTCATCGGTGGTGGAGTAGTCACAGTCATTTTCTTTGTGGGTCTTATCTTGCTACTCATCAAGATCAAGAATGTCTTTGCCGCCAAAAATGCCTGCAGTGATCCCAAGGCGGTTGAGTTCAATGACATCAAGAAAGATTCAAAGATTGGCTAAAACCTCATTGAGGAATCCATCCAATGATCATCCCTCCAATGCATCCATATAAATATTATAGAGGAAGATCTTTTTTGTTAAATATCTAAAATACTGACATCATTAAAAAAACCAAAAGTGAATGTGAAAGACTTAATAATCATATTTTTAATGATAATCAAACAGAAAAAAATTGAAGATTTTTTGATAAATAATATATTAAAAATGTAAATCTATTTAATGATTAAAAGGGATGAAGAAAATTATTTAACTTAAAAATCAGCACAATAATAGTATGTAACTTGAAAAAGAAGATGTGTAACAGTTGAACAAATCAGGCGGAACAATAAATTGATTTAGAGTAACAGTTGAGAGAATCAGAAAGAAGTATGAATAAAATTGATTTAGTGTAACAGTTGGAAAAAACAGCTGTAGGAATAAAATAATTTAGGGTAACAGTTAAAAAAATAAGGCGTGAGAATAAAATTAATTTAGAGTAACAGTTGAACAAATCAGTTGTAAAATAAAATTGATTTAGTGTAACGGTTGAAAAAATCAGGTGTAACAAGAACATCGATTTAGTGTAACTATGATCAAATTTAGGAGTAATTGGGGTAAAAAGAAGAGTATGGATTCTTTTAGAAAGGTCGATGATCATTCTCACACAATCCTAATTTCATCTTTGACCATTTGATATTTATAAGTTTAAACAATTTAATAAAACACTTAGAAATAATTAAACAATTAATTGATCATGTTTTCAGTCTATATTTTTATTATTTTCGCATGACCTCTTTATAATAAGCATTTAAAACAAGTAATTGGAAAAAGACATAATGGAAAAAAATGAAATAGCCTGACATTCAGTTATCACCCTCTGAGTTTTTGTCTCTTTCGTACTCTTCCAATAAATAAGATTTTAATGTTCTTGCTATTCGATCGCAAAACTTGAATCTTGAAAAGGCAAAGTTAAAAATAGTGGTGAGTGCTTTATACAGCTGATCAATTGTGTTTTAGAAGATAAATTTGATTAACATTTAAAGTGATATGTCTGTTCTGTTTTAATTGTTATAAAGATAAGATAATTAATTTTATTAATAAAGATAAAACTTACCATGAAAGATGAACATTACTATCAAAGATTGACCTAAATTCGATAAAAATATGGCTATTTCAACGAAAGCAATTCATACCAGTATTCCAAACGAAGTCCTCCTCGCAGACTTGATACTAAGCAAATCTACCAACCAACCAATTAAAATTTACTTGCCCCCAAATCAACCAAAAGTAGTCATCCAGATGACCATTTGTCTGACTACTATGATCGCGTTGATACCAAGAGATATAATGAAAAAACTCTCAACTTAGGTCTGCAGCTTATATCAATTCCAACAAAAAATACGAGCCAAAGCATAAAGACAGAGTTATTTCTGCAATCAAACAAAAGAATAATTAATCGGGAGAAACAAAATTAAATATCATCAAAAATACCAGTGAAGAGATGCATTCCTTCACCTTCAGTCAAGTACCAAGAGGAAACCAGTCCAATACGAAATTTGCAAGGAATGTTTGCAAAAAATCAGCAGAATGACAACAGCATCAGTCAGTCCCCAGCAATTAGAGCATTTTCTCCACGAAATATACCAAATTTTTAAAGGGTGCAACATTAACTCGAGGACAAATTTTTAAATACTGATAGAATTATTACAAAGATTGGGATGTAAACTCAAAACCGATGCCAAACACCCACTCACAAAAGAGAACCCTTGAAATAGTAAAGCAATAATATAAAAACATTAACTAATGATGCCAAGAATATTGAGAATAAATATAACACCAATATACAAAATATCGATAAGATACAAGGAAAGATACAAGCTGCCCTAAATAAAAGTAAAGGTCTTAAGTGATGGATGTATTTTATTTAATATAACTACTGTCAATCCTTAAATAAGTTGGTCATAATTTTACAATCAAATAATCCTTTAGAGTACATTCCAGCAATTGCAGCTACAGTTATTTAGATTTCAAGTCAGAAAGATTAATTCCTATCTGTTTGCAGGCAGCTTCAAAGTGCTTTTCACTGAGATAATTTAAATAATTTTAAAGGGAAAAAGGCTTTCGCAATTTGAGGGCTTGTCCAAAGAGAGCGATAGCACCAAGAGATGACATAAAGTAAGCTATAGGCTCAATAATATCCCAGCTCCAAAATACATAAGTTCCACTCCAGATAAAGGCAGTATTCGCAGCAAGAAGGCCTAAACCCATGAGCATCCTACGACGAGCCATCTGCAAGCTCATGAGCTCAGCTAGTTGCTTTTTCTCTCGTAACTCTACAACTTACCAGTATTTTGCTTCCCACTCTTGTTCAAGTTCAGCCATAACTTTCCACCGATGTTAAGGATCAAGGAGAGACTGTACTAATATATCCTGAACATCTTTTGTTTTCAATTTATTTTTTCCATACTTGTCTACTGAGTAATGTTTAGCCTCGAGCCAGATATCTACTCGATTCATATAGCTCTCTATTTATCTCTGCGCAACTACAGGTAGTTCTAGTTGATGCAGATTGTCTCGAAGTTCATTAACTTTTATGTTGCTTTCCTACGGTTGGTATGAGTGTAGAAATTGTCCCTATATTTTGATACGATAGTCTTCAGACGTAATGATAAAAAATCGATTCAGAAGTGCCTCAATGGGGGTATTTTTCGAAATGAGAGTGCCCTCTTCGCAGTAGACCTAACTTAAGTCACTCATACATCGAGGTTGTCGATGTTGAAGTGTGTTTTAAATTGTCCAGCCAAATCGCTGAGTGTGGATAAGGTCGTAAACTGTAGGTTTATAGGGGATAACTTTCGACTTGCTGGGTCGAATTTACGCAATTTGAGTTCGAATGTTTCGGAATTGCGAACTGCCAAAGTGCCTGTCTCGACAAGTATAGCGTTCTCATCTTCAGAAAAGAAGAATTTAGGTTTGCTTGTGAGTAAGGAATATTTTTGTTGGCTTAATAAAAGCGAGTTGGTTTGATATCTTACCAGTGACGAGAAGATTTTCATTACAATATATTTTAAACTATTAATATAATCCTTACTATTTTAATTGTAGTCATGACGGGAAGAGAAACCAGAATAAATTTGACTGAAAATTGGTCAATCAATATTTCCATCCAACAAAATCATGCTAATATTTGGGCAATAAAATTCTGCTTAATATTTAAATTTCAGTCAAATTATAAGCATTATTAATTTAATTTCCCTCCAAAGCCAGTTCAAACAGTATTAAATTTATAATCTAATTGCTTCCAAGATGATACCCACTTCATCCTTTTCATCCCGCAACCATTCCCTCAATTAGGAAAACAACCGCCATTTTCAATAAGAATAATCACCCCTACAGGCGAAACTGCATTCCTATCAAGTATAAATTCGCGTCAACCAAATTAGCAAGTTTAAGGACCAAAAAAGACAGGAACTACTCACCATCAAAACAATTGAAGACCTTATCGAACAATTGCCATTCAACAACTAATCTACTCAATAATGGGCACCACAACTAATGACTATTTATGGGGGGGCTTAGTACTATCAATTAAGAGCAGATAAAGTCGTAGAATTGTTCAGAGTGGTTGAGAAATTTCCTAACAAGCTGACTTTACAACTGCTATAAGTGATTGTTCTCAGATCAAATATAAACACCCTCGATCAACTGTTTCAATATGACGTGATGAAGCTCCTTCATTCAGTCATCAATTACACTGACAAATTCACCAAAAAGCGGCCAGTCTTATGCGAAGAGAGTGCATCTATTCTAAAAGAGGCAGTAATAAACAGCGATACAGTATAAAATATAGCTACTAATGTTTAAAGGGAAGGATGTTGTGATTTGCAGTAGAATATAGAACTTGTAAAGATAGATCTTCGTATAATCGCAGAACTCTGCCGCAAAAGCCCTCACATTCGCAACTTCGCAATCTTAAACCATAAATCCTATACTTATTGCTTTAAGGCTTACAAACGATTCGGGTAGGAAGTGAGAACAGAGTTCATGGGTTTCCTAGAAGCTGCGACTGCCAATCCCTTCCTCCGTTATGAATAACAATTTTAACGAATTATAAACAAAATCACTTACGAGTTTTATAGCTGTAGTTTTATTTGTTAATCGGATAATAATAAATCCTTATAGGACAAAGAATGGCTGCTGATGGCTTTTAACAATTTAGTGAAAATGAAATGTGCATGGACTAACACTAAGATACAGCTTCATGGTAGTAATTTACTTTCATAAAAAATTGTCACTATCATTAACAATTATATGATGGCTTTCACGAGAGGAGATGTCGAAGAGTCTCAATCTGGGAAAATATTGATTGAGGTCATTAATCTCACCATGAACTATATGGAAACGTTTCAACCTCAAGAGGATGTGGCTAAAATCGAATCTTTATACTTAGATCTTGTAATACTCTTGAATAAAATTTAGGCTTATTCCTCACTTTCTCAAGCTAGAAAAGGCATTTACTTTCTGCTTAGCAACTTGTTTTGCGACAATAATATTACGCCCAATTTTTTATGTAAATTAATTTTTTTGGGAGATTCCAATCAAGGATTAAACCTCATAGGTTTATTGACTAATTTATTGATCAATGAAACAGACTCAGGGAATCATTATTAAATGGCTTATTTGTTCTATTCTATCTTCGAACATATTCCCTTCCAACTCTATCAAATTATAGAACCACTTGTTCTTCACAGTGATCTCTTGCAGACTGTTACAAGTAAGATATTATAACGATTGTCATGGGGGCGTGCTGACGATATGTGGGAGGAGTGTGCAAATAATATACTGACTGATTCGCTTATCTTATTTTTAACCAAAATAGGTCCATCTTTTGCAGGAATGCAACACGTGCAGCAAATGATATACAGTCAGTTCGGAGAAAAGCTGAGTGCTGTCATCAACAGAGGTTTCTGCTAACAGAAATTAGCCAAGAAGCTATAAGATTTACTGAATATCTTAAGGTTAGGCAGCATTCCCTTTTCATTGTGAAAGATGAAAAGAATTGATTTAAATGCTTGATAAGTTGCTTAATTCAGTCTTTATTAGCTATATTTAATTTATTTAATACAAGGCAAATACAATCATCCCATGCGATATTTTTCGGTTTCATTATCCTCCTCGAAGACTTATTCTTCACCACTATCTAGCTTTGCCGTGTTTTGAGCCTGATAACTATCAAGGAGGGCTTGACGTCTTAATTAGGCTTGATTCTTTTCCTGAATGATGCGGATTCGTTCTTTAAGCGTTAACTATTTAGTCTATTCTTTGATGACTATTTTTTATTTGAGAGGTTGTGATAATTATGAGTTGAATGATTATTGTTATTGGTTGTACTGACGTTCTTGCATCTGTTGTTATCTTTGCTTAGTTCTCTCTCGAGATCTACTTCTTTCCCTCTCAAAAATCCTCTAACGCTCCTCTTTAATTTTATTAACCCTCCTTTGGATCTCTTGCTGAATTTTAATAGGAAGTCTAGGTAGTCTAAATCCTCCATGGTTGAGCTGTTCCTCATCGAAGAGCCGCATGGCATACTATCCAATAGTGATGGTATTTAAAAGTTTGTTATCTTTGAAGGATCCACACAAACAACCATATACTAGAGCTGGCTAAGCAAATACTCGTAAGTACAGTAGTGCTAAGCATCGGATATTGATGTTATTGGACCTTAGCATAATGGTCAGTTGTTCGTGAGTAGGCCTCATTTCTGCAAGCCGATAGAGATAGACCATGAATTCAGTTGGGGTATCGCTATTGCCTGGTATATAGGCATCGATAGATATTTCTTCTGGAGTGAGACTGTTGACTAGATCTTTCACGCTGAGAATGCTTCTGATTTTTGATTTGTAAAGATGTGAATCCTCAATGTTCTTTTGCAATTTTTAGTTAAAATGTGATTTAGGGTTGTGAGTATTAAGCCTTATGATTTCCGGAAAGGTTTCTTCTAAAACCTTTTACTATTTATTAGATTGTTATTGCATATTCTTCTCCAGTTAAAGACATTGGCGGCACTTCTTCGATATCTTTGGATGCATTGGACAACCCCTCACCGCCTAAGATTGGTAAGACATGCTGCTTAAAACAGATTAAGTAATTTGGTTAAATTTCTGCTCGCTAGTCATTCCTGATTCAAAACGAACGTTTTAATTTGCATTTTTCTGCTGAAATTTGTTGTCTTTAGCCATTCTGCACCAATTTTTCATTTGCAATTATAAACTATTATAAAAAGTCTGATGAGATAAATGATGATGAAACAAATTACTCAGCATCATAATTATCGACAAGGACGTTTGCAGTTTTATGAGTTTGCAGTACTGATATTATCATAGATATCTTTTGAATTGAATGAACATCGTATAGTAGCGACCGTATGTACTCTACTCCACTGATAATTACTTTATGGTACCACTGCGTCGATCCAGATCAAGAGTAATAAACCCGCCTTTGAAGAAACTAGCTATCTCAAAATCAACAGACTCACTTCCAAAATTATCATGATGACAGAAATCAAGTTCGAGTAGGAGCTCAAAAGTATCGAGAAAAAAGTAAGAGATGATCTTTTTCTGGTGATGGGCATATTAATAATCAACCAGTAGCCTTATCTGTGTGTTGTGAAGGAGGCAGAAACAGTAGCAACTTTAAATGAGGGTAAGATTCTGTGTATAAACGGAGTAAGCTTCATCCCCTTCAAGCACAAGTTCCTCTACTATTCAATTGATCAGTCAGAGAATGACAAAATCTTGAAGGAGCTTGGTGAGGGTATAATAAACGGTAACTTCTATTTCTGCTACCACATGGACCTCACGCTTAGCTATCAAAAGCAGCTACAGAAACGGACTACATAATCTAAATATTTCTGGAACTAATCCATGCTGACAATGTTTAAGCAAAACAAACTTCCTGCATGCTGGTGTATACCAGTCATTCAAGGCTACATTAAAGATCTATCATCTGAGAATAACTATTTCTCTTTCTACTACTGCACAATAAGTAGGAGGAGTAAGTTCATGTCAGGCACACGATTTAACAGTCGAGGGCTTGACAGGAACTGCAACGCATCTAATTTTGTATAGACATAGGAGATATTCCTCTGTCATAATTATCTGTTTTCTCACATTAGTATTCGAGGTAGTGCGCCTATATTTTGGTCCCAAGCATAATTTGGAGCCTCTATTACATTTTAAGGCAGTGAAGAGGAGAATATGAACGCCATCTAAAAACATTATTAATTATTAAAAAAGGAATATCAGGCTAACGTTATAACAGTAAGCTTATTATCACAGGTGAAATCTCCTTAAAAAGATCTCAAAAAAGTAAAATGATAATAATGTAGAAGATGGAGTTTTATCTCTCCAAAACTTTAGCCAGTGAGCCTTATGCTTACTATGACCTCAATTAAGATATTAAGGAAAAAGAACATCCTACTAAGCTTATCGATACTTTTATTCATTCTCGTACATCCGAGTTATTTCCACCATAAAACTTTTTATGTTTTGAGCGGTGTACCAACAAGGTGTTTCGACAGCAAGCCAGGTATAAGTTCACATATTCAGTGTTCCTCGTATCAACTGTCTCGACTGTATCGATCGCACCAATGTGATTATGTCTCGGCTCAGTCTGCTGTATCTTAAATAAATTGCCCAGTTTATCAGTAATAAATGTGATAATTAGATGAGCAGATAAGCATGCAGGAGAAACATTTGATAATAGACAAGGAGTATATAGAGAAGATAGTGCATATTTGGGCAGAATTAGGAGATCGCATCAGTATGATATATTGTGGAACCTCCAGTGTAGCTACCCACTTGACCAAGCAAGAGAAAAATTCCTTTTTCTCCTTCCTGAAGGGCGGATTTCGCTCCATTAATCGTTACTACAATGCTAATGTCAATGACACTTCCAAGCAGACATGTATCGATTTTCTCCTAGCTCGAAAGGAGGAACAGTCCATTACCAATTACTTTAATGATAATATAACTCGCAGCTGTATCGAGGAGGCTTAGTATTGCAGTTATGATGAAGCTATGATGTATATATTGAGCTGGAACTGCAACACTGTTGATCCTCTAAAATTGTCCATTAAGTAAAAATAGAAGTTGTTCAATTTTCAGTTTGACAAGACTGATATTGTGGTCGTCTGTCTGCAGGAAATGGTAGAATTAAACTCCTATAACGTACTGATCGGTAACAATGACCGCACTGTAGAAGGGTGGAAACAGATGGTTGAGAAATATCTCAATGAGGGAGGGAACAAGAATTTTGTTTATCTCACTAGTAGTCACATGGTGGGCGTAGCTACTTTGGTTTTTGTGAGTCAAGCCTTACAAAATAGAGTGCTTTACTATTAATGGCTGCAGGTCAAAACTGGCTTTAAGAATAACCTTGGCAATAAGGGAGCAATTTTGTTGTTCTTGCAGATAGACTCCTCCTATATCACTATCATTAATTGTCATCTCGCTGCTGGGGAAAATTTCAGTAACGAACGCCAACAAGATATCCAATATATTCATAACGAGGCGCTAAACCAACGCCAGCATCATAGACTCTTTGACAAGAGTTAGTATAAATTTTTCATAGGCGATATGAACTTCCGGCTGGAGGCAAAGAATGAGATGGTGCGTGAAATCCTCTACAGCATCGAGAAGCAGGACTCAACCAAAAAACTAACTAAATCTGAGATGCAAACATATTTACAGAGATTATTGGATAAAGACTAATATCATCTCAGTAATTTTTCGGGTGCTTTAAGTATGTATAGCTAGGGAAACATCTACTTTCTGCCGACTTATAAGTTTGTAAAGAAAGCAAAGATATATGATACCAAAAGGACACCTTCCTGGTGCGACCGCATTCTTTTTTACTCTCAACAACCCAAAAAAATAGCCATCCTCAAATACAGTGATGTTGACTGCTACTAAAGTGATCATAAACCGATCTGCGGTGCTTTTAAGTTATTGCTGAAATCAGAGGATCAAGATAAGAAGACCAAACTTGTTCAGATCTACATGAACCAAATAGAGTGATTTTTATAGCTGTCACAAGAGTACCTTGAAGATCTATATCATTAATAATTTAATTGCTTTATATATTTGATAATGAAATCAAGGGAGAGAAACGATAACTTCACGAACAATGTGTTAGTATAAAAGCAGCCTCGCCAACATATATATTACTTGCCGTGTTATCTTCGTCTTAAAGTAAAAAACCTAGAGTCCATATAGCTGGATCGGATGGAAGGAGCATTCGCGGCTGATCTCCTAGTAAGTGTTTACTACGGAAATTTACCAGTCCTAATAGTCAACCAAATAAAAGACAACATAACACTGCAATTTAATAGAGATTAATCCTTACAGCTCATTAAATCCATTGAAATCACTGCTTTCTAAAATCATAAAGAAAAAGCTCTTAATTATACAATTCGTAAAATATTTAGATCCAAAATCGAGGGAAATCTGTTTTGGTCACCATTTGAAGTCATCGGCTTAGTGTTAGTCGTGACCATGCGGTCTATTGTGGTCCAGCGGGAGGATGGAGAGGGCTAGGACATCATTAGATTCAATTTAATGGACAATTCAAATAAATGGGTTACTATTTCCAGCACAAAAGACAACACTTATGGAAAATATGTGCTCTCCCCTGCTTTGACACGAGCCAGCTTTAAAAATAGTCTGTAGGACGATCCAAATCCTTTTCTTAGCATTCACGAAAACGCTTTGATTGACATCGACAGTGATTAAGACACGACAGGTTCTGAGAATAACCACTAGTGTCAGCACTAAAAAATTAAATATTTTCAATATGGTCATTTTTACGTTGGCCTGTACAAATACCCCTTTACCTCACTCTCCACCATGTTTTTTCCCATGTGGAGTCTCGCCTCATACAACCTCTTCATGTATTTTCAGGGTATGTATCAATATATACCTAGGCTATGATCTAAGTATGCGCATTAGCAACTCGACCACCCTTAATCTCACATTGTTTGCATTGGTTCCCACCATCCGCTCTCAGCTGCCATGCACTCCTCACGTCATACTAACCGAATTACTTTTATATACGATAGCTATTACTCTAACATTAAATTTAATCCAGAGTTATTTTGTCTCCGGATACACTTATGATACTCCCTATTTTTGGCAATCCGATCCTTGGTTTATCCTTTCTGTGGCCTTTACAGTCTTTACAGTGGTGGTGATAGGAATCCTGTCACTAATTCACAAATATTATTGGTAGCCTCGATATAAAGAGAAGGTAAGTGGTCAAAATAACTACTAAAAACTGAACATGTTGGGTTGGCGAAACGAGGCCTGTAACTAATACTTTAGAAAATTTAAATGCATCAAAATCTTTAAATAGTGATTTATAATTTTATTGTAAACTACCATAAAATCTATATAATAATTATATTTCTCATTAAGCATGACTAAACTTGGAGAGGATATCATAAATGCATACAAGCCTTATCGAAATCATAATGCCAAGTGGAAAGTCACCACCATCTCCAAACAAAAATTTGAAATATACGATCGATATGAGATCATTGATGTCAGTAACGTCTTTACTATGCAGTTGGACAGGGAGCTTATGGCATAGTTGTGGCCGCTAAGGACAAATAGGCCAAAACCTAGGGGAAGGAGCTAGTCGCCATCAAAAAAATAGACAAGGCATTTGAACATAAGATCTTTGCCAAGCGCACTCTGCGTGAGCTTCGCCTGCTGAAACTGTTGAAACATGAGAATATCATCAACATTGAAACCATAATTCTGCCCAAATCACGTGAGGAATTCGAAGATGTGTATGTATCTGCTGAATTTAGATATGTTGTTTCGTAAATGATGGATACAGACCTGACTCAAATCATCAAAAGCGATCAGCCCCTTACCGAAGAACATTATAAGTTCTTCCTTTACCAGTTACTCAGAGGATTGAAATATATTCACTCAGCTCAAATTGTCCATCGAGATCTCGTATTATTGCATGCTATTTAGAAACCTAGAAATCTTTTGGTTAACTCCAACTGCGATCTTAAAATCTGTGATTTTGGATTAGCCCGTCCTCTTTTTCAAAACATCAAAGCGAACATCTTGACTGAATACGTCGCCACCAGATGGTATCGAGCCCCTGAACTCCTGCTCAGCGCCAATCACTACACTACGTCGGTGGATATGTGGAGTGTTGGCTGTATTTTTGCTGAGATGCTGCAGAGAAAGCCCTTCTTGCCAGGAACAGACACTAAAAATCAGATCTAACTAATTTGCTAATATTTGGGTATTCCAGATTTAGATCAAATGAAGCAAATTCCAGAGGAGAGCAAGAAACTGATTAGGAATTTGCCAAAAAACAAAAAAAACGGAAAGGATTTCAATAAATTATTCTCCTTTGCCCCACCTGATGCCATCGATTTGCTTAAGAAACTGCTCACTTTCAACCCTGATAAACGAATCACTGTCACCCAAGCTTTGGCACACCCCTACCTGGCTGATTTACACTTAGAATAGGATGAGCCGATTCGTGAGTCAGTTGACTACCTGGACTTCTAATTCGAGGACCACAACCTAACAACTCAGCAGCTAAAAGGTACCATTAATCTCATTTAGATCTGCTCTATGAGTAAATCTTGTTGTACCATAACAAAGAGTTCTACAAGGATTATGAACATAAAAAAGCCAACAAACAGAGTCTCATCGCCCACATTCTCAAGAATTCAAATGCTTCCAACATTGATCCTTATGCAGACACTGATGAATGATCTGTTCAGCCTCAAATTATAGATATATCAATCACTCTCGAGACTCCTCAACTTATGAGGACTTTTCATTTTTCATTAATTGTTACTTAACTTTGGCCTGAGCCTCCAGCTTTGTGATAAAATGAGTCACTAGAGGAAGGAACTCCATTTTATTCAAAGGAATCTACAGGTGATCGATTGAAAAAATTGTATTTTTTGTGAAGTAATCTCTTATTTAGGGTGAATAATTTATACCAGAGATGGGATCTTTAAATTTTTCATTGAAATGAGTCACTGCCAACATTGATGATTTTGATTCATAACCGCTAAGTATACAAATTCTTACATTTTTACAGCTTATTACACCGTACAGTGCCGATAATCAGCAGCATCCTCGAATTCAGTGTCGTTGAAGGTGGCCTCATGAATCATCAGGGTCGATTTTTCAGCCTTTTTAATAAACTGAGCAGAAGGACGAGTATCTCCAGAGTAGCTTATTTTATGACCATTCTGATGTGAGATAACCACTCCAAAAGATTGAGGGCAGTGTATGACTCTAACTGGTAAAAATTCGCAGTACTAATATTCCTTTAACAATAATTGAAACTTTTCTAGTTTGATGGCTTGAAAGGGCATTTATTTGGTTACTAACTCTTTCGTCATTACGCTTGATTCAAATTATTCATAATATTCGGGAGATAAACCTTTCTTAAAGCAGTGTTTCTATTCTTTGCTCGTTGTTTTTCTCATAAATCCCTTCAATGATTTGCTGTTTTAGGAATTTGCCGTATTTTACTAAATGGGGTCATCCAGCTCATTGAGCAGCACCTGAGTGAATACAACATCGCAACCCTATGATAATTTTTCAACTGTATTGCAATAAGAAATATACCAGTTATAGACATTAAAAGGTATAATTAAAAATAACTTCTGATTAAGACCGTATTTTTTTAGTAATTTGTTTCGCTCATGAATTAAGTTGAGAATGCCCAAGTTGTGATCTGCATGAATATGTGTAATGAAGATGACACGCAGCTTTATGAGCTACTGCTAGAAAGTATCAGCTGCAAAGTGGTCCACCAACTGCTCATAACTTCCCTAGCCACAATCCAGCAGGAAATTTACTTTATTGCAAAGAGAGACGAAAATACCTGAGGTATTACGACTTGCCGTGGGCATACTTGAAGAAGTTCCCAAAAAAGTGGCTCTTCCTAATTATTTATTATTCTTTCCCTCGCAACGAAAACATTTATGGATTTATTCAATTGTTTTGTTTTCTTCGAGAAAAAGTTGTTTTAAAAAATCAGCTTTGCTCGATTTAGAAACTGGTAAAAATTTTGGCTCATAAACGTGTCCTAAATAATCATTTTTGATGAAGTTGTAGAGCCTGTGATAGTAGTAATTTTTGAAGAGCGGAAAAGCAGACTCAATAATCTTATGCTTTGAGCTTGAGTAGTAAGATTGCCTTTGCATTTGGAGATCTCGAAAGACAGAGGGAAAAGTAATACTTAACAGCTTGAGTTCCATGAGGTGTGATTCTTCTCCAATGGTTGAATCTAGTCCTTGCATGATATTGAACTATCTATTGTACCACAAATGATTGGTTTATTTTTCGAATTTGGCCATAAAAGACTGAAATGAAGTGGTATTGATAAGGTTTACCTCCTCCAATATATGAATAACCAAAGCCGTTTAATTGTTATTTTTAAAATAATTGAGCATAATCTAATTTTTAACAAGCTCCTACAGCGATTCAAGGGTACTATGGTGCAAAATCAATATATTTTTGGGTTTATAATTCTGTTTTAAAATATACTATTCTTTTCTGATGGTCTTGTCTCCCTTCTTCAGAAAGCCTTGTTTGATAAATTGCTTTATTTCCTGCTGTTTTATGATTCCTGCCTTTGCTTTTAACTCTTCGATATTCACATCTCTTCCTTTTACCATTTCGGCAGGAATGCAGAGATAGTTGGTATAGCTATTATCTCCTGATGAGGTTATTATTGGGTAGATATCGATTAGATCGCTGCTATAGTGCGGACAACTGATATTGATGTATTTGGAAATACTGCTGGTTAGATATTAGCTACTGTTATAATAGTCTATGCCCAATTTATAATGCTGGCTTAAATATTCGTCGATGCTGGCAAATATTTTGAAGAATTAGGGTATTGCCCTAAGCTTATCGACTAGTTCAAGTTTGTTGATACCATACCTCATCAGTTTCCCTTTCCAATCGCAATACGAAATCCTGAGGATCTTATATCCCAGCTTAAATCTTAATTTTTACATATACATGAATACCTGACTATCCATAAAGATATTAATTTTATTGGCTGTTACAGCGTTTGAGTTTTACGCACCACTTCGAAACAACAGATAATTGGGCAACCCTCCGAATGCTTAGATACTGTTTTTAGTGAAAAAGATATGACAGCTGTTAAAAAGATTCAATCGGTGATTAGCACGGTGGCGAAGAAGAGTCGGGATTATGTTAAAGATGAACTGGGTTCTGTGGATAGTGAGCAGAATTGAGGGCACAGCATGTAAGGGACTGTTGGCCACCAGCTGCGCTCGCACGTTCATTTATATAAATCAATTGAGATGGTTAAACGTTTTATATTATGAGCCTAGATCGCAAATATGAAGCCTACCTCTGTGACTTGCTGTCTCTCATGCAAGAAGGTCTTCTACGACTGTTCTAACAAAGTAAATCCTGCTGATGATAGAGGCCATGGATCGCAACAAATTCAAACATTATTTTATCAACTTCTACCAAAAAATGACTCTCCTCGAGGAGAGCTTTCAGTAACATCGGCTTAAAGCAACCCAAATTCTAACCAAATTGCGGGATTATTGTACGATGGATTAAGCTCAAGCAAGCATACAGACCAGTCGATAAAATAATAAAAGCGGTTGCGATAAACCCATACAGCCACCGTTAGTAAAAGTAAAATCAAACAACAAGGTCCATACACATTCGCGCTAATTGAAATCCATTTAATAGGAAGAGTAAGATCAAGCAAATAAACGAAGGAGTGAAACTGCAGGAGCATTTCGAAGTAGAAGAAATCCAAACTTAAATAATAGTAGACCCATGACAGGCTTTATCAATAGTAAAGACCGCTATCAGAATAACACTATTAACTATTAAAAGACGGGCAACATCAATACATCTTCCAGCCATAGTCATCACAACCTAGAGTTAGAGAAGTATCAAAATACTCTCGATACGCATTTGAATTCAAACCGTAGGAAAAGTTTCTATGATGATTTGGAAAAATAAGCGATGCAGGATCCATTTCTAGCAAAGGACCGTCGAATTCCATTTCGAAAAAAACTGAGTCGTAGTCAGCAGAAATGGACGCAGAAAATAAGCCGACTGCTATGATGATAATAATAATAGTCTTATATGATTTGGCCATAAATCAATATGAAATCAGTGTTGGTGATGGATGGTCGACTGATCTTAACATTAGTTACTGTATTTATATTTTATTTGTTATTTATTGATATCCATGGGAAATAGTTAGATATGCAAAGATTGTGATACTTTCAAACTATAAGATGAGGCGCATCCCGCACCAAGGACACCACACAGGCCAGAAGTAGCCATCAATTTTATTTCTGGCTCACAGACTAACAGTAAATAATTACTCACTTAGAGTTACCCAATATAGAACAACTTTCTGGAGGACTTGCTCGGGTTACATATGACAACGGCTAAATATACGAGGGATAACTATCGAAAGGACTTAAGGATGGTAGAGGAAAACTTTCATGGCCTAACGGTGCCTTTTATGAAGGACAATGGAAGAATGATCAAGCCGATGGATTAGGAGCATTTACAAAAAATGGAGCTACTTACACAGGCCTTTTTGAAAATGGATAACTCATCAAGGGGAAATATTTGTCGCAAGATCAGAAAGAAATATACTAGGGAGAATTTAAAAATCATCAATTCGAAGGAGAAGGCAAACAGGAGAAGAAGGGCTTCTATACATATCACGGTAAGTTTAAGAATAACCTCAAATCTGGAAAAGGCAAAATCATTTTCAATAGTGGAGACTAGTTCGAGGGAGAGTTTGTCAATGGCAAATTCTAAGGCAAGGGCACTTTTAAATCACCTACTCATCAATACGAAGGGTAGTTTAAGGATGGAGAGTATCATGGCAAGGGAAAATACACATGGAAGTCAGGTAATTTTTATGATGGAAACTACGAAAAAGGTGAAAAATGCGGATATGGAGTTTACACTAGCGTAGATGGATCTCGATATGAAGGCAATTGGTCACGCGGTAAGAGGCACGGAGAAGGCGTCGAGATATCTCCGGCAGGTTAGCGCTCCTTTGTCCGTTTCTAGATGGGTACAAGGATATCTTCTCCCAGCTGATTGTTTCATTTCACCACATCTTTTATTTAATGTATGTGTATACATTCAATCAATTATTCTGCTTGTTATCGATGATTCGCCTCAGTCTAACAAATTGATATCCTCCGAAAATGCAAATTACAGCCAGTTCCACAAAGCTTAGCCACTATAATTTCTTAATTTCTGCGCTTTGGTCGTTAAATATTTAATCTTCAGTCTATTTCTGCTTTTTGATGGAGTCAGTCACCATCTCCTGCATTCGCTACATATAAGTCAAATGACTGTAGGACTACTTCAAGTCCTTAATGTTTACCAAATTGGGAGGAATTTAAATATTGGAAGAATCGAGATTGGCATTGTGACGCACACCAGAGTTATATTAAATGGGTTGCTGGATTTAGCCATGATCAGATCTACTCAAAATAATACGAATACACAATTGATATATGACATCTAACTAAGCAACATTTTACTTGGCGTGAGTTTAAGTTCCTTACGGAAGGTGCCATCTTCGATATTATATAATTCCTGTTGTTAGTTTTCAGTGTTGATGAGAGTGACTCGATATCCTTCATCTAGGGCTTGTCCATAAAATCTCTAAAATTTGATATCTATTTTGAGATAGTCTTCTTCACTTTGAGTATAGACCACCATGCATCTATCTTTGAGGGAATTGACGGGGAACGTGATACAATTTATGGCAATAATGACAGCGACAGTCAATATCAACCTAATTATTGTCATAGTTTATAATATTGGGAGAAATTGATAAATATCTTATTATGTCATTTTCATCCAATATTTTTTTTGATAACTCCTAAATAAAGAAAATTTTATATATAAAATACTTGTTTAATAAATTTTATCAATAACTGCATGCATAGACACTCAATCTAAAAATAAAATACCCCTCTCGGCCCCACTAACAGAGGCTGCTCTATTTCACTACATGCAAGTGGATAACATTCATCAGCCAGCAATATCTTTTCACGTAAGATATCCACTTCCAGTGTGAAGGATTATGTTGACATTGATAAATTAATCGGAGAGATAAAAATAACCCCCGCAAAAAGTTGTTAATAGTAGATCATCAAAGCCATCTTTAAATCACTATAGCAACTCAAGTGCAATTCGACCATAGTTGATGAAATCAAAACCATGGAACTATTGCTAGAATCGATTAGTAAAAAATTGCTATCTAATGCTCTTGCAAACACTCGTTCTAAACATCGCACCATTCAACCATAAAAAACTAATAGCCATAATAAAAATAATAGTATATCGCCTATCAAATTGTTTGAGGATGCTACCTCGAGGATATTGTATACCAACTTTACTCTAAAGGAGTTTGACCAGTCTCAAAAGTAGGAGGCTGACAATTTGAGAACCCCCGCAAAGAAAGTAAACAATGATGAGCAGGAGGAAAATCAACAAATGGAAAAACTTAATAACGAAATATAATTATTGTAAAAGATGCTTAGGAGGAAGGGCATCAACAATGATTGTGCAGCAAAATGCAAAATTAATGAACAGTTTGCTAGTTCCAACAAATCCAAATTCATAGCAAACCAAAATCAGACTGCCCTCCCCAAAAGGATTATGCCTCCTTCTATAAAAGGCTTAGATACAGCTCCGCCTAAACCTACTTTCATTATGCTGGACAGAAAAACAGTTCGAAAGGGATGCGAGATTAATTTTCGTTGATATTTAAATTTTTAGTTATAGCACAGTGCAATAGAGTGAGTGACTTATTTTATAATATAGTAAAGAAGTATGCTACCCCCCATCAGTTATAAAGTTCATCCCAAAATGGCAGAAATACTAGAAGAGAAGAGGAGGAGAAGAGAGGTGCTGATGCAGGCGAGGGACAAGGAAGAGGCAGAGAGAGAGGCTCTTAAAGAGGGGAGAAAAGAGTATTTTGAAGACAATCGCAAGGAAATTAACAGAAAATTATAATAAATTCATTCCCAAAAGATAGTAAAGCACAACTATATTCGTGAATAATAAAAAGATCGGCAGATTCGGATTGCTATCAAGCGATCATAGCGTTTGATGCAATTAATTCCATAACGAAGGGAGTTAGTAGATATGCTTCGAAACAATTATATAGATGCCCTCAAGACCAACGATAAAATAAAAAAATAAAAAATTGAACAAATGATTGAAGCTCGAATCGTGCAACCTCAAGCAGAAATAAAGCTTTAATAAAAAATAAGAGAGCACAACATAATGGACACGAATGAGGGCATCTGTGTGATTTGTTTAACATCATAAGCGCACATTTACATGGTTCAATGCCGTCATCTTATCGCTTGCAAGGACTGTGAATTCATCCTAAGAATGCAAAAGAAATGCCCTCTCTGTCGAAAGTTGTCCAATTTTGCAGATCTCAAAGACATAAAGAAAAAGCATCAATCACTTCGGAAATGATATCTTTTATATATATTTCAAATTTAAAAAGAGATATCATTCATTTTTACTCTGACTGAATAGAGGGAAATAACTTTCAATTATAATTGAACACCAAATGATAAGCGATTAACTGGCCAATAAAATCATTCGCAGGCCTCGATTAGTACGATATCTGCATCTGTTCATGATAACACTGTGTGTCGCAGCGTCAATAGCTCTCTACCTCGTTACTGCCACCTTATATAAAGCAGTTATAGCAGTTATCATCGTGGCCTATACAGTCTTTATCACAGTTAATTCCCAAATCATTAGACTCATCTTCAAAATACCATACGGTTAGGGTAATATTTAGGAGAATTAGACACTAAGAGTTACGAAATCAGTCGACCATGGAGTATCGATCGATGCGCCAATTCATAAAAAAAAGGCGATTCAAAGGGAAGTGATGAAGATAAGATCAAATCTGGAGATAAGCAGCAAGATGAGTTAAACACAAGCAGTGTCTCACAATCATTCGATATGCGCGATGTGAGTATGTCAGTTTATAAGGCTATGAACAGTGAAATGTATGAAAGTCGGATTAACTTATCAAGAAAAACTGAGACAAGGGATTCCTGTGGTTTCGACTTGGATGACTTACCTCTATAAACGGATAAAATGTCATAAAGATCAGTGCTAAGATCCAAACTGGGCACATAAAAAGGGATGGTGATTCAGGATCGCAAGTCCATCGCCAGGGAAAGCTCATTCCGCCAACGCGAGCAAAATGAAAAATAGTACGAAACACAACTTAAAACTACTCTTAAGAAGGGGGTCAAAGAAGTTCAGGCTAGATACAAATTTATCCTTAGTATTATCCAGCGTTTAGTGAACCCAATTTTAGCTGAGAATCGCTCTAATAGTGAAAAACTGAAAGAAACATTTTTGGAGTTTTTGGATGTGGTCCTGATAGAGGAAAATAATGACCCTCAAAATGTAGATGTTATGACTTACGGAGTTAAATGTCGTCCAATGCGAACCAACTTCCAATTCTGTTTGTTTCAAACTTATTTACTCATAAATAGCCAAATTCGGGGCCAATAATTTGATATTCCTCTGAAAGTCGGTAAGAGTATTGGTGATTTTCAAAAGAAATGTCAGGAGCCCATCAAGGCCAGATTAAAATTAGCTGAAAGTATGGGTGTCAACTGCAACCTAATCACCAGCAAAAATTTAGATTCAATCCAACAGTTCATGCGACTCTATAATCAATATATTAATATGGTTCGTGAGTACGTTGAAAAGGAACTGCCTAGCAAGAGTAAAGCATAGAGAGAAATTGATCAAGATTCAGAGGATCGAATGGACAAGCAGTTTAAGAATAAGCTATATGTGTTATATTTGTTCATCAAGGAGATCAACAGCAATCTACGACTGTTAGGCAAGATAAAATTTACAGATTTTATGAACTTTTCTTACCCTAAAAATGAGAACTATGAGTTAGAGGTCTACCCCAAAGTCATCTTTGACGCTTTCACTCCTCACTTTAATATTTACAAGCTCAACGAATAAAAGGGGCGTTAATTGTGCTATAACTGCTAGCCTGGCGAGAATAACTACCTATCTGTCATATATTTTTTGATGTACTCCTTGAGCCTGAAGTCCGATCTTCTGTCCTGGAATTCATCTATCTATCGCTACGTGCATGAGATACTGTGATGATTTATGTATTAAGATTTTTGTAAATATTTAATATAAGTAGCCTAGTCATTAAAAATTGATTAAGACAAAAAATATAGGTTAGTAATATCATTGATGGAAATCACTGATGATTTTGATGCACAGATTCGTTTGTATCGCTGCCTAAAATGTTCCAAACTGGTCTTTTTAAGCTTATTTCTACAGTTTTTTCTTTTACAACTGCGAATATCTTATCTTTAGCGCTGCTTTTCCCCTTTACTGACTTCTTAATAGTCTTTTTCTTTGTTTTTATCGTGGTTTCTTTCTATTTTTTATCAAAAATATGACACAATTATTTAATAATTTCATTGATACTGTTACATTGACTTGCCTCAACATGTTTTCTTTGCACAATATGGAAGCCATAGTTTTAATACTTCTCGCGGCATATTTGGCAATAGTTGCTGTGGGGGCACACCAATTTGAAGTCCTCTGCACTTCTATTATATCGATTGTTTGTGATTGGCTAGAGTTAACCCTAAATTTTTTCTTAGAATTGGTATCGTAAGTAGGCTTAGTTGTGAGCATAGAATTTCTAAAATAAAAGTAGGATTTACACAGTCAATGGGCAGTACAAAAGCGGGGGTATAATAAAATTTATCGTTGTTGTAGGTCGGGATTATGAGCTTGACATTTTCGTTTAATCTACCTTATATAAAAGCTACTTGAGAGTATCCTGATAGTTGACTTCGATTGGCTCAATCGTTTTGTCATTACCCTCGACTTTTAATACAAATTTATCTTAATTCAGCTCTGGAAAGTGCTTTTGAGTCATAATAAATAATATAATGGAAGGACATTCGATAAAATGGATAATTATTTGGACAGAAAACCTTGAGCTTCATAAACACAATCAATAACTTGGCTCAACATCCCAGCTAATAAAGATTAACTCATTTCTATATGATGTTTGGACACATTTTTGAAGTGCAAATTATTGCTTTAACCTCAGTATTAAGCTTCAATAAAGATCATAAGTAGGTCTGATACTGCATAATTAAGCTTTCCATCTCTCTCATTGATGCCATTATCTTACAAATCTCTGTTCTGCAAACCTTCAGCTTATCAGTGTGCAATGAGATGAGCTATTTGACTATAGGAAGTGCCTCCAATTTGGTCAACTCTACGTAGATATCTTGCTTGCAACGCAATATTATCTTGTCGTTAGTTCTGTTTTGCAGCAAATGTACCTTTTGACTTTTAGAAAGCATTTATCACCCATATCCACCATTATCTTTTAACAGCCGAAGTCTTCCTCCAGCATATGTCGAGTATTGATACTTTGTTAAAAGAGAGATACTAATCTTATAGCAGCTATTGGATAGCATTCTCGTTTTGCAGCCAAGATCTAAGGTCCCTATTCATCTTTTCGAAAAATTAGCGAAAAGGTTAAATCTGCCCCTTTTCCATTTATGCGAATTAATTTGTATATTGCTAACTTTACTTTACTTCAATTTTTTTCAATTGAGTAAAGGAAAATACGATCTAAATTTTCGCACACTTTGCTGAAAATTTATTGCTTGCTCTTTAGATCTTCTACTAAAAAATAAATTAGAAGTCCAGATCGATCTCTTTATTATAGATGCTGATGTATCTGATTTTTGATTGAATTATATAGACTTCACATAATAGAGTGGAAATATTTTCAAAACGACAACATTTACAAACATCTAATGTTTGCGATGATTTTAAAGGTCAGGTTGGGCCCTTTTGTCAAAATATTCAGTATTCTATAAAATAACTGATTTAAATACCTTTAAATTAAAGTATTTTTTCGTGTATTACAAATAATCAATACTTTCAATCTTAATGATTAGTCTCAATTTAAATGAGTAAATCATCCAATCATTGTACTTATTTCAATGTCCAGCCCCAATCAAGCTTTTAGGCATTGGTCGCCGGAGATTAACATTAAATACTTTTTGTTTGCCGCCTTGCATTTTCAATAGATGAACCCACCTCAAAATGCTATTAGGAGAGATAAGATCTTCATTAAAATGTCCAAGTGGATTCCAGAAAAAACTCATAGACAGTGCCGCAGCCACCATACTAAACAGGTGGGAAAATTTTAGAATGGATTCTCTGACTTGATGAAAGAGGCAGTTCACAGCCACTTTACGATTAGATTCATTCCAATAAGTCATATGCGACGCGAAGCTCAGATGTTTTTAAACGAAATAAAGAAAATGGGTCAGATAGATGGGAAGGAAATGAGCTAATATATGGCCAGGGCCGATTAATTTATATACAGATATTAAAAAAAGAAGAATGTCTCAATCCAAACTAATTAATAAAAATAATTTGAAGAAAGATCGCCAAAAAATGCCAAAAAAGGAGTAAAAAAGGGTATAAAATTGCCGCCTTGCTAAGAAGATCCTTTTTTCTAAGATGAATAATGATACTAATCTGTTATAATAATTGATTTCCTGGATTGATATGGTTATGATATGATGTAAATGATGACTACATTAAGAATACATCAATTGAAGTGATATTGCTTTTCCTAGCCTTAAATATCCATTGGCGTTCCCACACCTTACACAATAACTTTCTTCTTTTCCGGTCTCTTTTGCAGCCCAACCTATCTTTAGAGTTATTTCATCATATTTTCAACCTATTCCTAGTTTTCATCTTTTTCCGCAAGGGCTTATATTTTTTGGTTAGTTTCTTTGTGTATCTGCTCTATCTCCATATTTTTTTATCTAAATAGAACATGACTTACAGAACCTCATCCAATCGATTCGAGCCGATCATCGTTTGGTGATAAATAGTCTGCGCCTATTCCAAAATTGAAATAGTTGACTTGTTCATCTCGTTGTACTCCAATTTAGTTAGGATGTCTTTCAGTACATTTTTATGAGTAAAAATAGTATTGAATTTCTTGTCACTCTCTAATATTTCTCTGAGAGATGCTTTAGCACTAGTAGAGTTTCCATTGATAGCTTGTTCACGGGCTTTTGCATTTAGTTTAATTTTTTTTTCTTCTTCTTGCGACAATATGGTTTAAAATTTTTAAATCTGGATCTTGAGTTGGTGTTTCATCTTTTCGAGTTCATTCCACTCCTTGTTGTTAAGATCATTAGGATTGACTGAGAAAAGGACAATGGATTTGAGATTATAATTTGAAGTTTTGATAGTTCCCTAGATGGCTAATTACTTGATTAGTTCTTGAACAGAGACAGTATCCAAACTAACCCTACTTTCCAATAATTTGATGAGTTTAAACTAATCCATGCATTTCAAATGTTCTTCAAAAATTAGATGTAAGTGTTTTTTAATTTATTACTTTTTTAATTCCTTCAATTTTTTAGAAAATATTTTCTACTTCCCATTGTAGGTGAAAATGGCCACCTTTTATTACTTATTACTCATATAAGTTAAAATGGAATTAAACCAGGATTTATTACTGTTTTTCTTGGTCTCGTTAATCAGTTTGGTCTCCATTTCATTCTCAGCAGTCAAAATGTCTTTCTAGGCGAGATGGTTAATGATAGCTTTGACAGGCACAGGTTCAAGATTATAAAAGCGAATGTCTTTTATAATTTAATCATACGTAATATACACCTTTTGGCGTTGCTCCATTAAAAATTAAATGACTTCCTCCCACCATTTGACCATCCTCTTCTGTTTTATTGGAAAATCGAAACTCACAAAGTAATCGATTAGTTGTTATTTATTTCCAAAAGCTGGAAATCTCTGCTTGAGTGATCTTTGTATGGCAGTCTACGAATTCATCATTATATTATAGATTAATTTGAAAATGTAATGCTTTTATCATATTCAAATATTTAAAGCTGAGCCATAAGCTGACACATATATTCATCATTCATTTGATTAAGGATTCGGATCCGGCTGTCTCCACTGAAAGCTACGCACTTTCAGGATAGAATCTGCCTTTGAAAGCAGTTGGCTTCTCGTAGTAAGCTACAATTTCAGGCAACTTATTGAAGTTTTCCCTGATTCTCTGCAAGAAAGGAAAGCTTTTATATTCCTCAGGGAAAAGTCTTTTAATATAGTGGGAATCCTCAGCAACAACAAAATCAGCCAATGTCAAATAGCCAAGAACGAATTGTTTTTATCCAACAAATTGATTTAGCTGCTGGAGTTTAGGAGTATACTTTTCAATAACACCAGCTTTGGCTGTTTCATAGTCTTTGTTAAAGAAGAGTCCCTTAACTGCAGAGCTAATTTATGTGAAAATGGAGAGGAAGCTTTCGATGAACGCGTTATCTTGCAGGGTCTTACCTAGTAGTTCTGTTTTTCCCCATTTTTTAATTATATATCGATGAATTGCAGTTGATTCAGTAATGTTGAACTCCCCATCGACGAGGTAGGGTAAATTAGGAAAGTCCAAACCCAAATGAAGCTTGTCTTCTTGAAACCATTTATCGCTGTCAGTGTAATGATAGTCTTCAAATTCAACACCAGAGTAAGCTAAAAGTAGTCTTGGAGTTTGAGCCAATCCCCTGATTCCCCAGTAGCAAAGCTTAACCTTGGTTAGAAAAGGTGTTAAAACTGCAAAAGGAGGAAGAAAAGGCCCGTGAATAGCGTCTGGGCGATTATAATAGGCTCTGACTTCAGGTAAAGATTCCAAATTGTGTCTGATTCTCCACCAGAAATGGAAGTTTTTCTTCTCATTGGGATATAGAGTTTCAAAATAATATAGATTTTCTGCGAAGATGAAGTCAACAATTGTGAGGTATCCAAGTGCGAATGGCTTATCCCCCACGAAATGTTTTATATACTCAAATTTAGGACGTGACTTTTATAGTTGCTCCGATTTTAGAGTATCATGATCCTTGTTGACAAACAGACCTCTGATATCTTTAAGAGCGTCGTTGAATACACCAATCAAGTTTTCAACTTTTCCTTGGTCTTGAACAGTCTTTCCCAAAAGATCGGTCTTTCCTGAACGGTTGGCGATATACTTGGCAATGGAAGAGGACTAAGTGAGTTTGAAGTCTCCATCAATAAGATAAGGCAAATTGGGGAAGTCAAATCCAAGACTTAATTTATCTTCCTTGAACCACTTATCTTGGCTGTCATACTGAACTTATTGGAAATCAAGCCCTGAGTAGGCTAGTAGAAGGCGGAGATACTGCCCTAATCCTCTGATTTTCCAGTATCCGAATATGATTTTGCTCATGAAAAGATATGTTTATGATGTTATTAATAGATTACTGATAGAATAGCATAGAATCAGAAATTAAATTAATTCAAAATGAGTATGCTAAAATATAGTCAAAGATGAAGAACAAAAGCCTTTTGATTGCAGGGCAAAATTGCTGGTCTCCTTGATAGATTGACATTCACTGCTATGATTTCATGACCTTACATACAGTTTCAATATTATGTAAATTGATGTGTAGATATATTATTCAATAAGTCTTATCACTGTTGAATGCTTAGTGTTTTATAATAGTTGGAGTCGCCATATACTCCGAAATCGCTGGGTTTTTAGTAAGTTCCGGGTCCTGGGTTAATGTCATTTTTCCAGTAGTTAAAAGTAAATTTCCTCTCACGATCAAAAGGACGTGTGCCTTACCCCCTGCGACTGGAGAGAATGTATCTTGAGCTGCTGTTGAGTTGATCAATAGTATTGGTAAGATAAAGCCCTGGACCTGGAGAACGGGGTTTGATTTACTTGAATCTGCTATCTTTGTTGATGATTGACAATTTACTATCATTAAATTTGCTGACTCTGAATCTTCCTTTAGCAGGGTTCAATTCCAAAGATTCATATTGCCCCGGACCAGGATTTTACAGAAATGATAGATGCTTGGCAGCCACATCTAGCGTCCTAGGTCTGTGAGTAAAACTAATTGTCATACGCGTCTTGATTTGATTTTCATACTGCATTATGGAATTGCTACTGATCCAGGACCAGGCACTTTGGCTTTATTGACATGGTAAGTATAATGCCTTTCAGGTGTTTTCTCCCTTCCGATGCCAAAGGAATGTGTTCTGCCCATCTTCTAAAAAGAAGAAGTCTGCTTGTATGTGGGAGAGCCAGGCGATACAACTGAGCTCCTTGTGAAATCAAACTTTTTTCCATAGCCTATGGCCGACTTCCTATTTGAAAGTGAGCTGGTGCTACCATAAAAAGCCTATTTGCATCTACTTAGTAAAAATTAGTACTCTGGGTTAGCACGCATGAAGCGAGGACTTTTAGCAAAGGCGCAAATGAACTTGGCAGGCGAGGTATTAGCCAAATGTTTCCTGACTTTCTCGTTCGGGAGCAACGAAAACTTTTTCATTAAATAATTTTATTATAAGGTGAAGAAGTTTTAATCCTCAGCATATTTTAGCTACTGCCATTATTGAAAGTTTACTTGGTTTTGATCGACTGTTCAGTTATAATAATTAGATGTCCAAAGACTTCTTCCAGCGCAATATCGAGGTCATGAATGACCTCAGAACAGAACAGTTCAAGGTTAGGGAGTACTTGCAGCGTGGAAAGTACCGCATGAAGCAGAAGTTCTTCAATAAGGGCAAAAAGCACTACGACTTTGACCTCAATTCTCAGGAGTATTTTCATGAAGAACTCTATGACATCGCCTTCGAAAACTCAGAAGTACAAGAGGGATTTAACCATACCTTCCTCAAGCTCATCCAGCAATCTCCTCGTTTTCACAATCAAGATCAGTTTCGCATTTAGGGCATCCCTCGTAAAAAAAATCAATCTGAAGTTCGTCACCAGTTGTATCGATTTTTTAACAACCGAGCACTAGACCTTCAGTACGAAAAATATCAAATAATGGAGAGGTTGAACAACATTAATGCAGAGGAGGAAATGCCTTTTGTTAAGAGTAGAATTAACCTTATCGATAAATAGATCCAAATGGCTTTGGGAAGATCTGATAGGCTCAGCTGTGAGGACTATTTCTAGGAGACCTACACTCTAGGGGGCAAGCCAGTTCCAGTCAATGAAAATGGTCAATCAATTTATAAATATCTGGACTAGTAGGAATGCTGGTATAGCAACATTCATCGAGATGATATCCTTGTCTATACGAGAAACAAACTATATCGCAGATAAATCGTCTCCAAGGTCTTCTTACCAATACATTATCAGCACAAATTTTTAATAAAGACAAACGGGCTTGATATACTTTTGGAAACTGAAGAATAACTCGCTAGGGAGAGGTTGAAAAGCAAATAAGATGCACTTAAACAGGCCAAGCAGCTGATAGGATTATTTGAACAGGAACTGGAAAAACTGTCTCCGGGAAATCTCATTGAGAAGTAGAACATTACTACATTCATATATAGCAGTTTTGGTGTTTAGTAGCATCAACTATCCCTGGAGCTTCCACTTTACCCTGCTCTTTACTGTGAGCTGTTGGATAGCTACAACACAGTACTACCATACTTCTTCCGGTCACTGCGACTGCGTGATCACCGATAATTAATAGCCATGATGCCTAAGTTCAATAATTTCTGTGCCATTATTTTTAAGTATCAAAACAGATAAGTGTTGGAGGGGAAGCAGGAAATCAAACTTGGTCTGGACGATGATATTGACATTCGCAAGGAATTGCACACCATGCTGGAAGAAGTATGGGTGAATAAATACGTGAAGGCTGATTTTTCACGCTATGACTATCGCTATCGCCTTTGTCCTGTAGACTGGCCACTTGATACATTGACCCAATAAGTTGACCGTTAACGGATTCATCGCAAGGATTCACGGTGTTAAATGCCTTCAGATCTCCCATGCAAGGAGCTAATTGACCTTCTAAAAAGCACTAATTACAGCAATTTTCGTAAGCATTTAAAGCGACGTTCATAAACCATAGTAGGACGAGGAATTGACAAGTATCATCACATGGAACAGATTAATAAATACAATGTACTTTCCAATGAGGAACAGACTTTAAAACAATTGGGAGAACTGTTGAGGGTAAAGTTTAATGGGTAGGAGGTAAAACCAGAATCTGTTTTAAAGGACACTGCTGCCTTTTTTCTTAATATTATACTTAAGAATCATCATATAGTAAACCCTGTGGAAATTGAAGGCCAAGAAATGTTGAGGTCAGTAAGACTTCGAGAAACCAGGACCAAACTGGTCAGTATTCTCAATGGCATGCGTTGCTATCATCGAAATCTGGCCCTAGATTTGAGAGTCATTTCTGGTATAAACTTCTAATTTCAGCTTGATGATGAACTGTTGATTAACTCCAACAAGCAGGCCTTTTAAAATTTCTAAAAAGCAGTCAAGGATACACAAACATACTTCTCAAAGGAATCTGGAGATTCTCAACCTTTAAATCTCAGTTAGGAGGAGTTCGTGCAGCACCAGACCTATTCACGTGGAAAACTCTATAAGAAGGACCAAGTCAATTGCTGTTTTTTTGGAGAAACCATTCCTCATGTACTAGTCAGTCACGGTCGTAGGCTTAAAAATAAAATTTTTTATGAGGTGGTTCTTGAAGATATCGAAGAAGTCTAGCGGCGTATTCTTCGGTTAGCTACTAATTGTATTAATCGTTACTAAAGGTTTCTGAAGGTTAGGAGTTTGGAGGAACTGGTGGATAGAACTGAAGTACTGTCTCAACTGTATGAATTTGAACTTTAGTTCAATTATGAAAAATTTCGACTTATTGAGGCCTACTATTACCTTTACGAAAATGTGAAGGAACCACTCCAGGCATTCAAACTTAGTTAACTTATTGTTAAACTAATTCATAAGACTCCTATCATCGACTTGGAACAACCCTCATTCACCTTGTCGTATCGATTGGGTATAGATTCACTGCGGGAAGAGACCAAAATGGTGTCACTAATGACTTTGAAGTTGTAAACTGCTTAAAATTAAAGGTGCAAGATATTCCATGACAAATTTGCACATGCACTAAATATTCCGCTCACTCTTCAAGCCTATCTCTATGGAGATATTGAGCGGAGAGGCAAGGCTATTAAGCAACTGCAAAGAATGAATAGCATGAGTTCTAAATTATCCAAAGAGTCGAGGGGAGATAAGCCTATGAAAGTTGAGGAAATTAAAGAAAATCTTGCTGAGGGCGATTCCGATTAATAAAGCTTTGATCTCTAAAACTACGATTAGTACCTACTACGTAAGAACATGGATGCCATTTTTGATGATATGATCGGTGGAGACGATCATGGACATGTCAAAGAAGCTGCGCCTGTTAACACTATTGCTATTTAAAATTTGGTGGTTAACCCTAAGTTCGAGGGAGGACCTCACATACGTATCAACATCCTCCCTGATCTGTTGGTCACTTCATAAAGAAAGCAAGGACTTGTCAACTTCAGTGATGTTTTACATCTGATTGGAAACATTCGCCATTCAATCGAAACATTAGGAGTTGAGTTTGAGAGTGAATTTGGATTTTGTTCTACTTTGTATCAACTAGCAGCAAAAAAACTGCTTGTGCGCAGGATGCATCAAATCTGTTTGACACCATAATCCTTGCCTCCTCGATGGCTGTCATTCTAGACGGATGACCCCTACTTGGAAGTAGTGACTCGCAGCATGCGCTACTACGAAGAAGTGATGACACCTTGTCTTTAGCCACCAAGTAATGTACAACTAGCTATCCCCAGTACATACGAACGTCATCAATAGAAACTTCCAGTTTTCGGGGCACTACAGTATTTCGATTACCACTCCATACACAGTTTAATCCTATTAAAAAAGCCAGTTAACTCGTTTCGCTACAAGGAACACAACATTGGCCTAAACTTCCTATAACTGCTTGAACTTTAAGATAAAGTATGGACCATGCAGTTAGAAAGGCGTGGCCTCTCTCAGACATATCAAACCCTTGGTCGGCATTGCTAGTTATCAATGTAACGTTCCCTCAGTGAATATACTAACTCTGGACAAAGTGAAATTTTTTTGGCAACTCAATAACTAAAAATGTACAATCCAGACGTGATAAAGCATGCTGTCTATAGCGACATGATCTAATAAATTCGGCAGTATTTGGTTTGCTAGTTATCTGATCTGTCTGTTTTTAGCAAGTGGGTATAACTTTCAAGATGGCAGCTTCAAGACTTGTTGGTAATGCGTTATGAGATAGATCGTCCATTCCTCAATCGAAGAATCGATAAAACAAGAATCCTTGCTCCGAATGATCCCAAAGATATTAAAAAATTAAAAAATCGCATTATTGGTCTTGTCTCCTCACGTGCCAATGATGTTCTTAAGCAAAACAATTTTCTAAAATTCAAAGCTGCACTCAAACTGAGTTTCGAAGCACGCTTAAAGGAGATTAGTGAAATATAATATGATTCGCGAATAGAGGGCAAATAACGCATGATGCCAGCTTGTATCAGCATTCTGACTTCAAAGTATAGACGTCAGCTGCAAATGTTATTGGTACAAAGCTATAGTAATGATCTCATGCTGACCGCAAATAAACTGTTAGTCGGCACATAGTTGTGCACCTGCGTACATAAGTTAAAGTCTTATGTACGATCTATCCCTTATTTAAGTAAACTGTTCACACTACCCACTGAGAACAAACTAGTGGATAGTAAAATTTTGTATGACCAGGGAAAAAGCAAGCCAATGATTCCTTTGTAAACTGCAGTCATGAATGATGGCTCAATATGGAAACGATACTACATATATACACTTGAGCAATTGCTAGAGGAGTGGGGTGTTTATTGTCAATCAGCAGTTGATTCAAACATGCGATAATTCAGCCCCAACCAATATCTACCTCACTTACTTCCTCCATCAAAAAAGGAGGATATATTCAAATGGGCGTTTAAGATTCCAGATTTGGGCATGGATGTAACTGAGAGAGATTCACTCCGTTATCTGCTCAGTGTGGTGCATCCTTTCACAGGCAAATTAACTCAAGGATCCTACAGTCAAGCTCACTATCCTATGCCGGAACCTCCTCGAAATAAATTTCTTATTCTTCTAAATTATTACCGTAATTTGGTTGATTATATTGAAGCAAACGTGCTGCTGATCTCCCTGCAAGTTGATGAGGACATACTGGATACTGTGCAAACAAACATAAAAAAACGGGTCGACTTTGAGGAACGGTATGCCTTGATTGATGAGGGCAGCATTCGTTAGGCCATTAATAGCCTTGAAAACAATGATTTATCTGTCGTTTATGATTTTGCGGTAAACGCAGCATAAATGAATCGGCATGTGCAAAGTAAAATGGAGGGAAAAGAGTATCCCTAGAAAAAGTAGCACTGGGCAGTGCATGATGAAATCATCGATTTTATCATGAGTAAGGTGCAAGGCTACGGTCTTATTCGTCAATCATATTTGCCTCTATTTGATGAACTCAAGGCCCTTGCTTAAGCCAAGGATCCGACTGACTTGCTTATCCTTCGCACAAACAACATTTATAAACTCATTCTTCTCTCCACCTACGAGACTCATTTCAACGAAATCAACGAACAAACATCTGATTTTCATCATTACACGCATCAGCTTAATTAATGGCTGTGTCATTGTTGCAAGAAGCAAAGCTATGCAATTTAAGGAGACAAAAATGTTCGCATAGATATTCTAAAGGATATTAGCGATAATGAAGACTAAAAGGAACGTTTTAGCAACGGAATTTATGTATAGAACACCAATACTCTTATAAATCGCCTAAAATACGTTACCGCGGCACCAACTGTGGATATTGAGCGTTTTATGAAGCAAGAGATATACAAAAATTAAGGTGAGGAAAGTGTCATTAGTATTACTCATACTGCCAATTTCCTATTCAAAGGATTACAATGCTTGAGGAAGATGGGAGTGACAAATAGACTTAAGCTGTTTGCTCGACTGCGTTATCACCATGACCTTTCTTAAAATTTCTTATCAACTCGCCCCAGTAATTTAACGGAAAGCGACCGTCAAATGAGTAAATCAGGACTATATGATCTGTTGTTAGGGAAAAAAGTGCTAACTTTAGCGTGCATTGCTTTCTCAGGAAAGGTGAGACTACCTACAAACGCTCGCTAGTTTAAGGACGTTTACATGGAGCTCAAGGAAGTTAATCAAATCAGCACTTACAATCTCTATGAAAATTTACAAGCCTATAAGGATGAAAATAAAATACAGTTTTCTAAAGCGGACATAGCCCTTCTTGGGCGTAACGAAGGAGGAAACAACGACCAACACAATCATACCATCAAGGAACTTCTTTCTTTTAAACTTCTTAGGGAAGAATTTCGCTTCCGAGTTCTCAGTTAAGCAATTCGCATTTTGAAAGCTTAACGACTTCCTAAAGCATAACCAAAGCGTATTTTAAATTCTAGTCTAATTCCTCGTGTTCATCTGATTTCTAGTTACTCTTCACCACTGATAACTGAACGCAAAACCTACATAAGTCAACAGTACAAACTGTCTTTCCTCCAAGCATTCATCAATCGCTTTAGGAATAAGGTATCACGAGTGGATCTGTTGTCATCTGGCTATGGTTTTGTGATAACGGTGCCTGATTTGTAGGATTGTGTAAACTATATGAACAAACTGCTGTTCACCTTCACAGAAAAAGAATTTAAGAACCGATTAGAGACATTTTCCCAGTATTATGAAATATTGATTGAGGCCATCAATGATAAAAATAAAATCGTCAACGAGCAGGCTGCCCTGATCAAGTATCTTCAGACCAAAAACAATAACCTCCTTTAAGCGGAATACCTGAGTAAAGTCACTAAACTACTCCACTAAAAAACTCTCATTGAGGACAAACTACACATGGTCGAGGTCACTGTCAACGGCTTGGAAGACCGTGTCCGCAAAGCCGTACAGATTCAGTATGAGAGCAAAATTCATAAACTATAAAAAGAAAATGAGTAATTAAAGCAGATTTTTACTCGAGTAAAGCATTTGCATATGGCTAATACGAAAGAAGCCGCCAAAAATGATTTCCTCGATGTTATCAACTACTACAAGGAAAAGATCAATGATCTTCTTAATAAAAAAGTAGACTTCACTATTACCTTCGAGCAAGAGCATTTACAAAATCTGCCAACCAAAGTTACTGAGCAGGATAACAGCGATAAGTATAAATCTGCTGTGGAGAATCAACAGTACATGACAGAGGACTTGCAGAGATGCAAACTAGGCGAAGATATATTGTTTGACCCTTATTACACCACAAAATTAATAAATAAGATGCGGCTGTTTAACCTATTTAAAATGGGCAGTAAACGTTTGAAGTTTGAAGAGGATTCCTATAGTAAAGATCAGAAAATGGCATAGCTTCATAAAATTCAAGATGTTGTTGTAGCCCAGTCATAAAGGGAAATGCTGGTGCGCACAGAGCTAACCAAAGTACAAGAAGAGCTATCTAAAAAGTGTCTTGAACTGGATAAGATCAAACAAAATTTAGAAACTATCGAAAACTAAAAGACTAAACTTAAGATACTCATGCAGTCCAAAGATAAGAAAATCGAACAGAAGGACAGAGATCTTTAAGAATACAGAAAAAGATTAGAAGAGAAAGAGCAAGTTGCTAACAAGGTTGACAGATAAAAACAGCCTGAATCTGTCGAGGAAGTGCCCAAAATAAGTGCAGCTCGAAAAGAGAAAAAGTATAAAAAGATTGATAGGACAGCCTTTGTTACCAACTTATAGCCCGATTCAAATTACTCATCTATAAACGCCTACTAAAAATTTGACATGTCCAGTAAGGATGCCACTTGGAGATAAAAATGCTAGCAACTCTATATCGAGAACAAAAAACTGCAGACAGAGTTAGAGAGGTATCAAAATAATGCTAACACCATTCCAAGTACGCCAAAGAGATAGGGCCAGAGTTTGAATGTGAGACAGAAGCGTGACAGTGCAGATTACTCTGGGAATGGAAGAGAACACAAATTCCCGAATATTTCTTTTAAATACAATATGATTAAGCAAGGACAATACTGATTGTCATATCTGATGAGTATTAAATCAATTTTAGCAGATATTTTGTGTATTATGATTCGTAACGATTTGTCATAGTTATTTAATATTTCCTATTCAAATTGGATTATACATCTTTTTGCAATTTATTGTAATAATATATAGGGCAACTAAATGGGGTTGGGGT
>Ga0302188_10000048_pt1 | contig 86289 bp, 47 predicted proteins | sample II_Bog_E2_1_FD_198783 | JGI IMG/M metagenome (GOLD analysis project Ga0302188, IMG submission 198783) | Peat permafrost microbial communities from Stordalen Mire near Abisko, Sweden - II_Bog_E2_1 | ecosystem: Environmental > Terrestrial > Soil > Wetlands > Peat | place: Sweden: Abisko... | reverse complement strand
GGAAAATTGGGAATATTACAAAACGCTGAATAAGAATCGCGTCCAAAATAAGTTTAGAGTCATGGACAATAGTTTTAATAGAGAAAAAAGAAGAAAATAATTAGGTATAACTGAAAGATAGCTTCAAATAGCATAAACTGCTAAAAATATATTTCATTTATTTCATAAGAGTTCTACTCAAAGATTAGAAATACATAACTCTAAACAGCATTGAAGATCTTGTAATGAATGATTATTTTATTACACATAAACAATCAGATATTAACCTTCGATCTTGGGTGTCAAATCGCATGTGTTCCTAATTTAGTGACGATATTCTGATAACTATGAGACATGGATTTTGTATATCTAATATCCAGAAACGATAATTTTTATTTAATCTGTTACTTCTTTTTTGTGTATGTAGATTCATAGGCCTGGATCAAAACATAAATATCTCTCTGACTCGGTTTATTTGAGACTTTTGAGTTAACAAGCCTACTTATTTCCAACTATATACTCTTTTATATGGAGGATAATCTTATTTAAGATTAAATTAACTAATGATTTTTTTCTGGTATTTCTTCCTTACGATTAGTCAAAGACTTCGATATTGTGATATGGATCTTCTTCTTTTGATTTGGTTTAGATCCACTCTTTATTGATTGCTGCAATGCTTCTTCGTGACTGAATTATTCTTCTTTAATGGTAGACATCGAAACATTTGTCATTAAACTTTTCATTTAATTCTTAAGAGCAGTTTTAGCTAAATGTATTGAATTTTCGATGGTTTTATTTTTTAAATTTTATTATGCGATTTTTTCCTTTGTCTTGCTTGATTTCCTTAGCATTGGTTTTATGTTCTTCGACTATTTTTTTGAAATCAGTTATGAGTCTTTATCGTCTTAGTAGCAATAACTTTTTGTTATTTTTATTGGGATATCATCGAAATTATTAACATTCTTTGTATCCTCAATCTTTTAGATAGGTTTATTTTCACTCATCTTCGGTTTTTTAGTAAGCTCTACTTTACCATGATTAGCCTAGACTCTTGATTTGAAAATATTTTTAATACTTTTCGACTTCACATTAGCATAGAGTGAACAGTTTTATTTGCTATCATCCATACTACTTTGATGCATTGAAGTTTTGCATCTTTTCAATTCATCTATCCAATGACCTTTTTTCGATAATCTTGCTATCTCATCGATCAATTCCCTTTTTGCGATACGTACCTGGCTTAAATGTCCCTTATTGATTCTTTCTTTAATATCACCTATTTGAGTTTTTATCGATCGAAGTTTAAATATTTTTCTGATTTTCCATCCTGAATAGATGGAGAGGAGGAGTTCCTTGACTCTTCGATAGATTGGTAGGAATTTGCGATATCTTTTTCTCTGTATATATCCTTTCCATCTAGATTGTATGATTACCGCACAATGCTGTATAAACTGTTATTGTATAGTCTTTCTTTTCCTGTCCATAATTTGAATTTCAATAACATGATAATGTACACCAATAGCAATTTTGTAGTTTAAATCGTCTAATCAACGAAAATATACCCAGAATTAATTAGCCTCAATTAAATTTGTTTGTGTATCAAAAATATCGTTATGGTTTAATAGGAATGAATTTATGGGTTAAAATAAATCCAAGAATCAATCAATTAAGATCCTTGGCTTGATGGTCTTAGAGTCTTTTGCATTTTGCTGTTTTTAGATCTTTGGTCTTTATATTTTCTAGAAATTCTAGGCCAATCTAGAATAGTCCAGAAACTATAAATAATCAAATTTATCAATCTCTTCTATAATTTATATAAATGAGAAAAACAGAAATATCCTCTTCTGATTTTGAAACCTCAGTCATTGGTGTTGATATGGGATCAGCTTTTACTAAGATAGCAGCAGTTACAAAGGGAAAAATTGATATAATTACCAACTAAGCCAACCTAAGACAAACCCCAACTATTATTGGCTACGGAGAAAATGAACGTCTTCTCGGTGAAAGTGGCTACGGAAAAATGAAGTCAAACCTGAGCAACACTATTGTGGCACCTCATCGCTATCTGGGATTAATTAAAGGATAATATGTTTCGGAATAGAATAAACATGTGCCTTCTCCTATCAAAATTATAAATTAAGAGCTGTGTTGGAAGGTGAACTGTCAAGGAAATCAAACTACATTTTGTCCTGAACAAGTTGTCGCCGCCTTTATAAATAAAATATAACAGATAGTAGAGCTTAATAAACTTGATAACAAATTTATCGTCTTTACAGTTCCTGACTATTATACTGACTATGAAAAACAAGCACTTCTAGATGCAATTGAAATTGCTAAATTAAGCTCAAAATCATCCTATGGAGCTCGACTCGTCAATTAATCGGCAGCAGTCGGAATGGATTATGGATTTTATAAGCAAAAATAATTTACAGAGAAGGAAGAAGATGGTAAGAATGTCTTATTCGTTGATTTTGGACACTCAAAGCTAAGCCTCTATGTGATAAATTTTACCAAAAATTATCAAAAGATAGTCTATAAAAAGCAAATGAGACAAATGGGTTGTAAATCATTAGACGAGCTCATGCTATCATTTTACGCTGATTTATTTCATCAAAATAACCCCAACACGTAAATAAGTTTATGGTAAAGCAGGAAAGCTATTTGCAAACTTCTATAAAATATATAAAAACAAAGAAAGGTTTTATCTGGTAATTCATAGTATGACTTCAATATCGATTGCTTGCTTTAAGATAACGACATAACTTATACTATGAAAAGGGAGCAATTTTAGGAAATATGCAAACCTGTTATTCTCAACATTAAATAATTTGTAAATGAAGCTCGATCAGCAATTCTCCAAATGAATATTCCGCTTTCAAGCATTTAGTTAGTTGGAGGAGGTTCTAGAGTACCCATATTTATTCGATCTATCAAATAAATCTTTTAAATATAACCTTCAAGAACCTTGAATTCAAGCGAATGCATTGCAAGGGGAGCTGCCCTTTGTGCAGCTATGAATAGCAATGTGTTTCGTGTACTTACTTATCCCTCCATTGATGCTTCAGCCTATTAAATTGTTTGCAGTTGGAAAGGGTAAAACGAATAGATTCAAAATTAACAAAATTAGATGAAATTATTTGAGCTAAACTAAAATATCTTTGGAAGCAAAAGCTTATCCCTTACTTTAAATACAGACAAACAAAAGATTACATTTTCTCTTCATTATAGAAATCTTCCTCAAGGTTTTCAATCTTGCTTTTGCCAGTTTACCCTCAATCTTTCTCAGCAAAATATTTTATAACGAAAAATCAAGATAAATTTTGATTTCAATGATCATCAAATGATAAGATTTATTTCTGCCTTTGAACTAAAGTAAAAGGAGGAGAAACTATGCATAACAGATTTAACCTTTTTTGAAAGATGTACAAATTAGTAAATTCTGAAATTAGCTGAAATATAAAGAGAACAAAGGATCAAAGATACTACAATATTAAAAGAATATGAGGAGAAGAATATTGCTGAGTCATAGATTTATTCAATGAAACAGAAACTTTAAGAATCCATAAGAGATCCAATCTCCAAAGAATTTATCGACCCGACTGTCTATACTAAATATGCAGAATATTTTGCCGAAATAGCAAATAATTTTCATGAAATAGATAATCTCAAGAATAAAATGCAATAAGCCCATCAAAAACTAGGAGAGTACTTTACTATAGTATAATCAGTCAAGATAAGGAATAATAATATAGAAGATGAATTAAAAAAACTGAGTGATTATATCAATGCAGTGATTTCAGGCAAAATAAAGAGTATTAGATTCTATCCAAGCGAAGATTTAACTAATGCTCTCAATTGGATGAAAAGTATACAATAAATGCAAAAAAATAAGAAAAAATACTAAGAGCATACCACCAATCTTGATGAAGTAAAAAAGGTATTTCATTAACTAAAGTTAAGCGTAGATCGGTATCAACTTGATAAATCAAAAAAAGAAAAGCACCCCTATCAAAGTCAATTTCAGCATCATCATCCGACATAAAATCAAGAAAGAAACCCTTTCAACGATATTTATGGCTACAAACCCTACAATTCGCCATTTTAAAAACATTACTAACCAATAAATAGAGGAAGTCGATACAATACTTACAAAGGATATAACCCTGGCCCATTTTCGTGATATCTTCGCGTGAATTGAAATGATATTCATTGTTTATTCATTTTTTAATAATTCATATAAAATACATCTGTTAAATATGATATATAAATTACATATTTGACCTTTTGGATCTAAAATTATTGGTTTTCGATAAATGTAAAGGATACAAACTTGTTAAAGAAAATATTATTTAAAATATGCTCTTTGTGTTTAAATTTTGATATTGGTATTACATCATTCCAAATTAAATCTTAATAAATCATTTCATTTACTGGCATGAATCGTCTTCAGAATCTTTCCTTGACTTTACACAACATTGCTGAAACAGGCAATTTATTTAGTCATGTTGAGTTGGCTCCTCCTGATGTCATTATTGGAAGCAGAATTGCCTATAATCGTGATACCTCTCCATAGAAAGTCAATTTAGGAGTTGGAGCTTATCGTGATAATGATGGAAAGCCTTATGTTTTTTAAGTTGTACGCAAAGCTTAAGTGGAGATGGTGAATAAATTTGCAAACCATGTATCATGTTATTTATTCAGGAATATTTGGAGATTGATGGACTCCCTTAATTTGTTAGTGGAGCCCGAAGTTTATTATTAGGGGCAAAAAGTGAGGCTGTTTTGAGTAATAGAGTTGCAAGTGCTCAAACTCTATCTGGAACTGGAGCAGTCAGTCTTGGATGCTCCTTTTTGGCATTATATCTTCCCAGAATAATCTATGTTTCAAATCCAACTTGGCCTATTCACAAGGGAATAGCATAAAGAGTGGGCCTTAAATGGAGATAATACCCATATTATTCTTCCAAAACAAAAAAATTTGATTGTGAAGCGATGCTTGATTTTTTGGGGAAAGCTGTTTCTGGATCAGTTGTAGTTCTTCATGTATGTGCTCACAATCCAACAGGAATCGATCCAACTGAATAACAATGGAAAAAAATTGCTGAAGTTATGAAAAAGAATAGTCTTATACCTTTTTTCGATTCTGCATATCAAGGGTTTGCAAGTGGAGATCTTGATAAAGATGCTTGGGCAGTGAGATATTTCTTATCTCAAGGATTTCAGATGCTTGTTGCTCAGTCTTTTGCTAAGAATATGGGTTTATATGGAGAGAGGGTGGGAGCGTTGCACATCGTTGCTGGGGATAAAATCACAGCAGATAAAATTTTATCTCAACTAAAGTAAATCTACATTTATTTAGAACCATAATTAGGCACATATACTCAAGCCCCAGTTTACATGGAGCTGCCATTGCTGCAAAAGTTTTGAATAATCCTACGTATTTATAAGAATGGAAAAAGGAATTAAAAGATATTGTTTCAATTAGAATCATAAAAATGAGATAAGCTCTTCGAACCGAATTGGAAAGGATTAATGCTCCTGGAACATGGAATCATATCACTGAGCAAATTGGTATGTTTTCCTATACGGGATTAAGTTAAAAAGCATGTGAAATTTTGATCAATAAATACCACGTTTATCTCTTAAAAACTGGAAGGATCAGTATGGCTGGAGTCAATACCAAAAACGTCAAGTACTTGGCTGCTTCCATCAAATCGGCAATAATTGAGGCCCAATGAAAATGATCAAATCTCAAAAATTATTTGAAATTGCTTTTAAAATATTTCTATAATAATATTAAAATTGAAAGTTCGATTATTAAAGTTTAAGACAGCTTTATCATTGTGGCTGTAAATTCAATCTAAGAAAGTGAAATGGAAAATCGTATTCAGTATATGTGAAAATTATTTCACTTCCCATTTTCTGCGCAATTTTCAAGGCTTTCGGATTGGCTATGGAGAAAAACAGACCCTTTTAGCCATTTTAGCGTGCATAAACAGCAAAATGATGAAGATACTGCTCGGCAATGTGGCGATTTATAAATTCCCTCCGCACTGTTCCTTTTATGCAATAAACCCCCTCTCCTGGACCAAATTGATTGAGAAAATCGTAGGGTAGATATTATAGATCAGCACCATGTATTTGCTCTCTTACTACTGACACCAATTCTGCAATGTCACAGGAAAAGCCTGCGCAAGTCATGATTCCATCAATTTTAAAAAACTAAATCAATTGACAAAGTACACCGTTAAAAATAAATTTCGATTTTCTGCGTTGGTTGACTCGTTCTGCTGCTTAGATAAACAAAGTGACCAATTTTTCAGTGATTTCTCTGAAAGCTTAGACATGTATCGAGTCTTTAAAGTGAAAGGGATTTTATTAATAAGAGTCAAGAACAAAACCCATGTATTCGGGGATGTTATCTTTGGTGAATTCGTGTAGTTCTAGCATCACTAAGATCTTTAGTTGTTAAAGATATTGGATAAGATTATATAATACTAATTATAATAATAATTTCAAATTATAACGGACAAAAAAAAAGGAGGAAATTATTATGCCACAGCCCAAAAGAGGAGGCCCCCAGCACTAATTAAGTGGGGTAAGACCTCAGGGAAGGCTTCCCTGACCTGTGAGCTGAGAGTTTGCCCAGGGGCTCTGGTTTCTCTCAGTCAGGGGTACATCCCCGTCACACTGAAGTCCTGTACAGGACGTTGATTATTATTATTATTATTATAATACTAATTATAAATTGGTAATAAACCAAAGAAGATCATATGTCAAAGGTGGTGATAGATTATAAATTAAGATTTAGTATCACGGAGTGATAAGTTATTTAAACTACGTGAATCTGTCGGTAGATTGAAACGATATTTTAAATTGGTAAAACTCGGGCAAAAATAATGGAATATAATTTAAAAAAAAGAATCGATTTTATCCATTATTATGAGCAAATAGCGCCACACATAATCAGAAGACAATAATGGATTAGATTCAATCATCTCATCTCAAAATAAACAAAATTTTCATGAGCATAAAATTCGAAGATAGAAGGAGCATTATTACACACACTACAATAAATATAAAAAAACTGGCACAAAGTTAGGAGACAAATCTGTGTTTACAATTGAAGATCAATCAATCCAAACTAAAATCAAGGAATAAGAATATTCTAATATGACGATTATATACTCCTTTGCGACAGAAGATGACCCAAGTTTTTTAAAATATACAATTGTAACAATAAATTAAAGACTATAGATAGAGTCTCTTGGTAAAAAGAAAGGAATAATTTTTAGTGTATTTGCAATATAAATCAACTAATGCAGGTACATTAGCTTATTAAATAGCAGGATAGCTGCAGAGTCACCCACCATCACTTAACACTATAGTGAAGAAGAACGGAATTGATTAATGATATAAATGGATTAAAATTAATTAACAAATAGCTGCTTAGTAAACTTATTGTGAAATTGCTTCGGAGTAGCTCTTAGAAAATTAAAAAAGATAATTTGCTCTCTGGAAGTTGATTTTTTATATCCATTTATGTGACGATCACAAAATCACGAACGGAAGACTTCCTTAAAAAAGAGAATAAACTAGAAGTTTAGTTTAAGCCTAAAAATATCCCAAAGGCTCTTTTAAAATGAAAATACAGCAAAGATAATGAATGATTCTATGAGCATAAACAATATGAAGATAAAATTAATAACCGAAACAATCCTGTTCATAGGCAATCAAAGTCTTTCATTTTGGAAGGATATAATTCTTATTTTTTTAATAAATTAAATAATTTTTTTGTTTTATCATTCTATAACTAAATCAATAGTCACTTTCATTAGAGATAAGACTGACGGGTCGAATATTTACCTAAATCTTTTGGGAACTCATCGCTATAAGATATTGTCCAATGTAATATGTCGCCATTATTACAACCCCATTTAATTATTTCACCCCAAAAATATGGTATTCAGTGAATTTGCATCTCCCCAGCGTGTTATCACTAATAAAGAAAAAGATTGTACCCACAAAAAGAAGAATTTAGTTTTTATTTACCTTTTTTTAGCACAATAAAATGAGTAGAGAACCAATGACAATAAATGATAGAAAAATTAGATATATTGGTAAAATGATGATCATCAGAAAGTCGTCATCCTTCAGTTTATCAGAAACAACCGTCACCAAATTTATCGTTGCTATCGCTAGAAAAAAATACTGAACTAAATACAGTTGCGATTTTTCTTTTGAGTAAAATTTGACAATTTTTTCCTTCCAAAATATCTAAAAAAGCAAAAATATAAGAGATATGTCCAGCTAAAAAAAACCCTGCTCCTAAAGCAAAAAAATTGTCATCAAAATATTCTAGAATGATATCTCCAATAGACCCTAAGAGTACTCCAATCATTACTTTCTTAATATGAAGAGTGTGTCTTCGTGGAAACAACAGAAACAGAAGTATTATCAAAGGTATTACTTTTACGTATTTCAGGAAATTAACTTATAGTATTCCACTTAGGATAAATACTACTCCTAATAAGGAATAGAGAATAGTTCCGATTAATTAGCTCTTCGCGCATTTATGTTAAGATTAGGAACGCATAGATATTAATTCTAATTTTTTAATATTAAAGTGGTGTAATACATCACAGTAGAAATAATCAATAATTATATTCCTTTCATCTATCTCTCCATTCTCAATCTGTATTTGAGTAATCTATTCAATTAATGCCAAACGGTTTAAGTCTTACATTGATTAAAAAAAAGCACTTAAAAAATTAAATATATATTCTACCTTTTATTAATCATGAGTTAGTTTAAACACTAGGATTTTAAAAAATGATTTGATTCATATTCTATTAAATTATTTTTATAGGAATTTACTAATTTTAAACAACAACAAGTTGTAATCGCCTGTAGTTATCTATCTAATTGCTTTTTTATTTTAATCCACTGCGTCTTTTGAGATTTAGCTTAAATCTGGATTGATTATTTGATATATTAAATTAGTTGACCAGGTGAACATGATACAATCGGGAGTAGAGAAGGAGAGAAGTGAATTCGACTATCATCGATTCTGCAACTATGCAGCATCAGAAATTTTGGGTGCTGAGGTGCAGGGAGAATATCTCTACATCGTGCAACCCAATAAAATATCTGTGTATGAGTACCATGGGAACTGTGATTAACCACAGCTTAGTGAGGAACTTATCCACAACACTATTATTCTGAATTACTGCATTAATCAGCACTATATTTGTATACACTCTCCTTCCCTCATATAAGTTAGAGACAGAAGACATTGGGAAAACGTTGTTTATACTCAAGCTATACTCAAAGGCTAGAAAAAAAAGACCCTATTAATTTTGGAGGAACATGAATTATACATTGCCGACATTGACAATGATCAAATTCAATTTGATAGAATTTGCCTAAAGGATAAAGCTGTCGCTGATGTTATTGACTTAGGAAAGGCTGATCATGATTTTGTAGAACTAGCTACCAAGATTAAGCCTATTTTTATCAAAAAAATGGGCATGCTAAACGACTTTTACATTTGCATTAAGAATCCAACTAAAATTGAGTTAGGAATGCTATACATTAACAATTCTAACTATAAAAAGGCATTTTAAATTAACAAAATTTAACTAAGTCAAGGAACCATTCACAATATCTATCATCACAAGATTCATTGTCATAAATACCCCAATCAATCGCCTTAGTATGTGTTGGTAGTAGTTTAAAAGCACAAGGAACTATATTTGAACATATTTGAAATTTTACCTAAGGAAGAGAAACATTCAATCAATAAAAATGTGGCGCTTTCTAATTTCGAAGATATTCTCAATCAATTTACCTTTTTAGGCAAATTCAATGAGTTATCTTCTCCAAAAGGTAATGTTGATTAAATGTTTTCAAAAGAAATCATATCGGATCCAATAGAGCCTGCTAATAAATAAGTAATGATTGAGGTGAAGCTCTAAAATTTATTTGACTACTAATCAAGTTTTTTGTGTGATAATAAACTATGGATTTTATCGAAAAAGCAAATATGTAAGCTATAGCTTATAAATGAAAGTAGTATTTAAAATATTCTTGAAAAAACCCACAAATTATAAAAGATCATTAGCACAATCTAATATCAACCAAAATAAACCTCCAAGATAGGAATTGCCATTTATAACGAAAAGATATTGTTTAAATAACCAACTGTATCTTTTCTTTTAGGTTTCCCACGATAGCCGACCTAATCTATAGCTGAGTAAATAGCAGAATGTGAAGATAATGCTGACATTCTTTAGAAGCAGCCTTTTAAAGAAACTGATAGCAACTAAGCGAATTAAATCATAAAAAGTTAGGATATCGCTTAAAAAGGTTTGTAATAGAATGAAAAAGATCTCAATGATAATGAAAGCGAAAACGAGAATGAGGATTTACTTGTTAACGATCCCCCACTTCAAATCCATAAATCAATTAATACTTAAACGCAAATAATTCATGAGATGATCAATTATTCATCGCAAACTATGATAAGTGATACAAAATATACCGAAATCGGTATTCAGACAGAGTAGGTTTTCAAGTCACCTGCTCCTTCAATAATTGGATATGATGAGATACAAGACCTTGTGGTCAAATATTCTAGCTCTCTGAATGTTACTTGTACTAAGATTAAGCAAAACCAATTTCAGAAAGATAAATTTGATAAGGAAATATTTAATATCGTAGATACAATGGCCAAGACTGTTATCCAACCTTTCTTAGAATAGAAATATATTTCTATTCTTAGCAATAAGGTCAAATAATTAAGTACAAGCATTTCGACAATATTGCATCAACAAATTTAAAATTTAAACTAAAACATGAGAAAAATTGAGCTGAAGGAAGGCAATCTAAGGGGAAAGAGAATATTTTAATTTACAAATCAAATCGATCATATCAAACAAACTGTGACAAATGTCGTAGATGCTCTTAAATCCAACCAACTCAACAAATTTGCCTTTAATTAAGTAATTTTAGACGAAGCCAAAAATCTGAATATAAAAGCCGCCAATATTGAAAAATCTGTGAACTAAATTGTGACAAAAAATTTAAAAAATTAACAAGACATTAACGAACGGGTGGATGAAATTCTTGTATTAATTAAGAAGCTAGGTAAGTAAAAATAACTGTCAGGTGAAAGTGAGTCTGAAATGGACGAAAGCGGCAATTAGAGTGAAGAATTAGAGATAGAGTAAGCAGAAGATGGCTAAAGATCTTCTTCTTAGAAAGAAGATTAACCTTTCTAAGAAGAACAAACGCATCAGGGAATGCACAACTACAAACATCACCCAAATTATCCCTATGCGCAGAAAGGCTATCAAATGAAGGGAGCTAAACCTTTCTAATATATTGATAGCCAAGGTTATTATCCTATGCAGGAATACCCTCAGCCAAAATTATATCCCCAACAGCCTCAATTTAACTATCAAATGCCTCCCTATTTTTATCCCTTCCCTCCTTCACCGCCTCCCCCTTATCAGCCTTACTATTCTCAACCTCCTATGGGCCATTTCAGTAAACCTTATCCAGAAAAAATATTGGAACCTCCAAAAGGAAATGTTGAAAAAAGCACACGGGCTAAAAAGAACCCTAAACCCACAAATTGATAGAGCATTTAATCAATAAATTATGAACCAAAGAATTAGTATTTTTTCTTTTTGTTACAAGTTGACTGTAATATCTGATAATATAATACCATAAAGATCAAAGTGATTTATTTCCCCATCGACAATTTACTTGTTTTACATAGTCACGAATTTTGAACATATAGATCGAGAAATTGGAATAATTATCTTCTTTAGTGTTTAATCCTGTTGCAATATTTACCATTTAAAATTTATCCAGATGAGATTTTTGCAAACTTTAGAGAAGAACTTGTGCCTTGTCCTTATCAAAATTATTGTCCTGAACAACGATATAGCACTAAACAGGATCTAAATCTTGTATCAGCTGTGAAATCACTTCATATACATCCAGATTTATGTTGAAAATATTATAGATTCTTCGCTTAAACCAATCACAACAGAAGCAGAAAACAGGGAAGAAAAATATAACAATCATAACTATAGTGAAATAGAAGCAGCAATAGCCAAATGAATTTATTCCAGTGCCTGAAACATTAACTTTAAGATATTTGTACTCTCCCCTATTGAGTCTTAATCTTCTTTTTTGCATGATAGTGTAAGAATTACCGCTGATTTACAATACACTGGGATTTAGTTAGTTAACCGGTGTGGGAATATACTCCTTATCAAGGAGAGGCTTCTCTCGATGACTTTTGTCCACTTCAAGCATGTCGAATACAAAGATATTATTAGATTATTAATAAATAATCTAACAATTTTAATTTATTAATTCTATTTTAAACAATAATTAAAGAAATTAATTAGTTCCACTTTGTATATGATGTTTTATTGTGATAGATTTTCCTATGACTCCATAACATACATCGTGTAAATCAAATATATGAACCTCTGATATGAAGAAAACCCTTTAATTATAAAATATTGAATATTGAGATTTTAATGAACTTCCAAAAATTAATATATGGTTATATATACAATAAACAATAATATATTCTTAAACCAATTCTAAAAAATAATAATCTTACGATGGTAATTCATCAATTAGCCAAATTTGTGCTTTCAATATATTTATTAATTTAAAATATTTTGGACCATAATTATAATATCCATCGTATGTTTTTGGCTGTCAGAAGGCTCTCTTTCTTCTTCTCTAAGATGTCAAGGCCCAAAGCGAAGCCTAAAACACAAGAATTGCGGTCATTTGCCACAGGAGATGAGAAGGCTGCGAAATTATCCAAATCCGAACAATAACAATAAAACAAGATGAAGGCACTAGAGCAATAAAAATTATATAAATAAACAGTGTACTATCTCATTAATTTAGTCGTCATATCGAGGTCATGAAGACTCATTCCTCAGACCTTGAGGAGTTTAAAACAAAGCAATAACTGGATAAAATCAAATATTATCAGCATTTGTATCTGTCTGGCTCTGTAAAAAGAGTATCTAAACCTTCCAAAGCAGCCATAGTTGAAGACAAGATCGCGGATTTTTAGTATCTACCTATTGAAGCTTCAACATTTAATGCATAAACTCAGAAGTACAAGAAGTTCCAACCCATCTATGGTAATTACACTAGCCAAATGAACAGTAAGTATGAACTGAAGGAATTTGAGGGAGCATAAGGACAAAGAAGAGTTGGCACGTTAGGAATGAAATTGGGGATGACTATGCTGTGGAATAGATGGGGAGATATTGTCCCTGTTACCATTATTCAACTAGATAGAGTGCAGATTGTGCAGATCAAATAACCAACAGAACATAATCCTTTTTGCCAAGTTCAGATGGGAATCGGAGAAAGAAGAATAAAAAACATGTCAAAACCTGAAATTGGACATTTTTTGAAAGCCAATGTTCCTCCTAAACATCACTTGGCAGAATTTACAGTCAGTAAATAATGTCTCCTCCCCATTGGCTACATGATATCAGCTCGACATTACACCCCAGGCATGTTTGTCGATATCTCCGGCAAAACTGTAGGTCATGGTTTTTCTGGTACAATCAAAAAATACGGATTTAAACGTCAGCCAGCTTCTCATGGCAACTCTTTAACAACAAGAGTATTGGGTTCGACTGGAGGTAGGCAAGATCCTGGACGTGTGTTCAAACAAAAAAAAATGTATGGTCGGATGGGTGGTAAAGTGAGCGTTCAACGTGGAATGACTATCTTTAGGATTGACGTTGATAAAAATATCCTGTACATTAAAGGCAGCGTTCCTGGAAAGGCTGGCACTATTGTCAAAATATCAGATACACTCCTGTATGACAAAGCTGAAAAAAACCTTTAACTTTCACATTTTCCCACCTTTGTAGAGGAGCCAGGCATCAAGTATGCGAGAATTTTCTCGATGTACTGTGGAGAACGAGATCCTGAATAAATCGAAATCCATGATAATGCCTTCATTATTGATGATGGGGAGGAGGATAGTGCTGATAAGGACGAAGTTACTAAAGATAAAGATTTGGAAGAAGAATGATTATTAAGAAATATGTACTAAATATCAGACAAAACTTTGTTTAGACTTTCGATGAGATCGAGAAGTCGTAAAACAATTACGTTACTCGATCTATTTACGATAATGGTCCTCTTGCTGCTTAATTTTGTAACTTTTCTTAATCTAAGAGCTGCGTTTAACTGAAGTAAAAGTTAGGTTTGAGTTAGAAATTGTTATGGTAGGACTTTGATTGTTATTATTTCGCAGCTCTTTACTTTACAAAGGAAAATCTAGAAGAATATCCTATTAACCATCATTTTTTCTAACTCTCCTTCTGGGAGAGTGAATTAACAACGATTGACTCCTCAACGCCCCTTTTGCTCTTGAAGTAAGATTGTTTTTGATAAATTTGTTAAAAAATTATGAAGGCAGATTCGTCTTCCATTTGAGGATGTTATGATTGCTAATGATTTCGTCAGTGAAGTTAACAAGACAGTATAATAGTGACTACTTGATATCTTTCACGTTAATGTGACTTCTTCTGTAGTTGATTTGATGAGTAGGAGTCTCGCCACCGAACTCTAAAATGATGCCATCATTATAGGTGACGAAAGAAGTTGTTTCCTCTTTCTTTTCACTCTGCAAAAAGAGAGAGGTGAGTATAAACAAAGACTACATAAAAGAAGAAAGTATTTTACCCACCAATTCCATGTGATTCTCTTCTTCTTTTTTCAAGTCTATAATTTTTCTGAGTTACTTGGTGGTAGTCTCAGAAAAAAGTTCTATATCACTGCGGCACATTGTTATTTTGTTAGAAAAAAGTAAAAGTTTGTCATTCAGTCCTTAAGCAATAGATTTGATGATCTTGAACTGATCCTATATTTTGTGTCTTTCTTTTTTAGCAATTTATAACTCTCGAGATATCATTATTTGTTGTCCATTGCCATCGGTTGTTTTTATGCTGCGGATTAAATCAAGCTAGCTGGCTTGTTGCTGATAATAGTCATTTAATTTAATTTAAAGATCTTACTTTAACTTCAACAATTTTTCTTCAAATGACTCCTCGGTTTGAGTATGTGCGTTCTCAATATTTTATTATATTGTTTCCATCTTTTTATCAATGACTTCGATGATTTTTTCTTCCATATCTTCTGTTTCCTGTCTCAATGCCATAAATTTATTTTCGTCATTAATAGCGAGTGACTCAACTTTGAGACTGAGTTTAGCAAACTAAGTAGGCAAAATTTATAATCTTTTAATCTTTGTCTGCATCTCATTGATTTCGGCTAATTTTATATTGTCTAACTACATATTATTCGTTTCTTGAGGAATCAGTCTTTTCAATATCTTATTATTCTCTTCAATTTTATGTTGAATCTACATATTCTGCCACATTTTATAGGCCTAGAGTTCATCTTTTTTTACACAATTTCGAATTTGTTCCTGAATAGCAAATAATTTTTGAGGCAACTCTTCCCTTTCACTGATATAGAGATCGAGTAATTTTTACCTTTCCTCAGCTCGCTTTATCACATGAACCAGTTAATTCTTCAAAATTTGATTATTGGTCATAGAATTGTCGAAATCTCGTTTGACAGTTTTGGTCATTTACAGTGTTTAATTTAACAGGCCTTTGAATTTATTTTATAGGACAAATATCCTGTCGTCAACATCTCCCTGATGTACGCAGAGAGTATTCATTACTCCGCTGATCTTTTTATCCTAACTGATTGGATACGTACATAAGTCTAAAAATTTTAATCTCTTCGTTTCAGTACTCTCTGAAAGCTGAGTATTTATTCTTTAAGTGTACTAATATTGGAAGCAGTTCTAACTTGAGCGATCTATCCTTCTGTTTTCTATAATCCCATCAGATATACGTTCTGTTGAATATTTTTGATAGACTCTTCCATCTCTTTCTGAAGAATTTTAACATTATTCTCGATATTGATCTTTTCGTTTTCGAAGCGATGAATAATCTAAGATTCTTCTTTCAGACTATTAATCTCATTGACTATTCTGTTGCATTCTTTTTCGATACTGCATTCGACATATTTTACTTCTGGACGGTTGGACTTATCTCCTCAGCTACTAACTGGCGGAGTGAGGTTCGAGTAGTGAATTCCTTTACTTATTTTATTTCCTGCATTTATACACATTATATCTATATTTACGGACATTAATTAAATTAAGGATCAGTTTATATCAAGCAGTTAGTAGATCTCGTAAACCAAGCTGTTGACTTCTTCATTCACATTCGATGATAAATTTTATAGTTGCTCGTAAAAACCGCCGCTTAGAATAATTTATTTGAGAAATGGAGCATATTATTAATGATCGGCTAACTATTTGACTAATTCAAGAGTTTATATTAAATCTTAGATGCTTCTTTCTTCCTCCCAAATCAACCCACAGAGACTAAGTATGGACGACATTTTTTTTTCGCTTAACAACTAAAATTACATCTTTGTATTTGCGGTTGCAAACGCATATTGCCTGATAGTGGAAGATAGCAGAGACAATAAGCCCATTCTTTCATCATATTTGTCAGATTTATTTACTAATTATATTAGTCTATCGATGTTATTGCAAACCTCATGAAATAATTTCAATTTATATTCGTTATTGACACGACTAGAAGGATCGATTATCTTGGCGCAAAATTTCAGCCCGTTGGGGCACATTATTTCTCCATTGCAGAGGTCAATAGCTTCCTTAAAAATTTAATCCTTCCACTCCTGCTTTTGGCTTGAGCATATTAAATTCAAGTAAAAGTCATAAACTTTGCTAAAGATAGCACGTTGATGTTCGACTTGATAGTCTACTCTGGATCGAAACCAAATCATGCCTGTAATTGCCTCTGCTAAGCCGTTTTGAGTGATTTCAAAATCATTATACATAATCTGAATAAGAGATATAATATCGAGGATTACTTTGACATAGGGTTTATCCATGACAGGTTGTTTGTTAATTAGTTTGTAGCTATGCAGATTTGACAATATCTTTAAAATATCCAGGATTATTTTTAGCCAATACTAATTTACCACCTTAGACATTTATGAGTTTATTATATTTACTCGATTTTAGCTATTGAAAAGACCTTAAACTATCAGTAATTCATTGCGAATGAACCACACGGCTAAAGAGGACAGTTATAATAATTTATCACTATCTTCAAATATCTAACAGCCAACTTTAACATCAGTTGTCTTCAGCAGTATTTGATTGATATTAATTGTAAATTGCGTGAGAATGGCTCTATTTAAATACTCATAGGAATGCTGACCGTTTTCAGGACGAGTGCCGATAGTAATAAAGATATTTCCAACAATATAGATATAGTTGATGAATAATTTAATAGATCCATTTTCGAAAGTAAAATGACTTATTACAGAAACTAAACTACTGCATATCTGAAAGTTGAGGGTACTGCCTATTGTTGTCATTTCTTGATTAATTTCAGTTACCAGCTATAAACATTTTTAATTATTTTGAGGTAACAAAAGCTGTTTTGGTTTAAAGTAGCTACCCTCGATAAGACAGTCAGTTATTAGCTCAATTATACCTAAATTTATGTGATGACATTCGATATTTTACAGCATTCTACTATACTCTGCATTCAGGATGAAGTACATTCAATGAACAAATTGCAATAAAAGTTAATTTCCCTAATATCTCGACACTGTTTAATCTTCTCCAAATCATTTAAATATTCTTCCATATTTTATGATGATTTCACTGCCAGCTGTTTTAGTTTTGCGAGATTTATGTTAATCACATTTATTAACTTACACATTAGTTTTGGCAATTCTGATAGGCATGCTTTGAACTGCTGGACTGATAGTTTATACCTTTGCCCCGTGATTATATTGCTTTCAAATTATAAAAATGAGTCATCCTTTTGGGTAAGGATATGCTCAATAATGCCCATACTTCCTTAAACAGGTACTTAATTTTGCTTTTATTTCAAAGCCTGAGTGATAATAGAGTTAAGAAGTTCTTTAATTTTGTCAAATTAACGCTTTTGGTTGGGAAACAAATGATGAATAAATGATAAATTATTCTATGGCTCTTCTACTTCTTGATTGTTGGCCTACAGAATTTGAATAAATTTTGATCTCATCTCTGCTTTTTTCAAAAACCTTTATCTTCTCCTTATTTCACAGGCAAATTGCTATCGTTTTACGCCACTCTATTTCATTTTTATCAAATTTAACAAATGACGGGCAATTTATTATCATCAATAATCTAAATTAAAAGTAAGGATATTTTAAAAAGATTTTCAGAATATGACGATTAAACTAATTATTATCAAATACATAAATAAAACAACAATTTATTAATTTCATCAACAGTATTGATAATTTAAAAAGATAGTATAAACATATCACTCCTAAAAATTAGACTCTACGCGAGATTATTTTTATCTTTCATAGAGCTGCTGCATTTCAATATACTATTGCAAGGAGGATTTATTGAAATTGGCCTTCTTTTTAAAAGTGCTCTTTTTAATATTCTTCAATGTCTTTTTAGCGGGACTTTAATTACCATGCTCATGAGCCCATTCAACGTATTTATCATTAAGCATAAGATTGCCGTCATCATCTAACTAATAACAAAAATACTTAGAGGATATAAGCCCTCTTGTCTTGTTTTATTCATGGAATCTTTCTTCATTTCTTCGCTTTCTAATTGTTTTATATTTTAGTTTATTGATGAATTGAGACCGGATTGTTTAAATTTATCGTCAATCAACTATTTTTTCATGCCATCGTAAGTAAATTCAACGATTTCTTCATTTACCTTTTTACCATAACAACAGCAAGTTACTTATCTGTTGAAGATGGACAGTCTCACTATTGCCAAGATAATTATTAAGATGAGTAATACCAAAATCAAAAAAAAATATGAAATCAATTCAGAGGCGCTGTTGACCTGATAGGGAGTTCCTAATATGGAATTCCATCGAATAGCGATGCTAGTCATGAGAATGGTGGTGATTTGATTGAAAATAATGGTAAAGTTATCAATTCTTTGATTAAGTATACGAGCAGTATTATAGGGGCGGGTGATAATGAGCATAATGAGATAAGCGCATTGTAGTGCTAAAATTACATATATTGTAAATTATCTAATATAGTAAATGGACAGAATCATAATGAACAAAGTTTGATAAGAAAGATACATAATGGGATAGTAGAATTTCATGTTTTGAAACCGAAGTGTCATGAACTATTGATCTTCTGTGAAAGTTTTAGGCAGGAGCAGATACCAATATAGTACGTATGAGATCATTCCAAAGACGATGATGAAGGCAGCCATACCAACAGTAATATCGATTTAATCGATGAATACCTGTACAAGCGTGTGCTAGTTACTGAGTTGTATACAAAAGCTAAAGATAACCTTAAACATCGAAAAGAAGACTAAACTAATGAAAATTCTTCCAAAGACAAATGAATAGATCTTGTCCATTTTTTGAAGTTTTTGAGTTAATTTTCTGGATACTTGCTATTCAAGCATAAGTCTATATTTCCGCTTGATTAATCCAATTATAATTAATGCTGCTATGGCTACAGTGATTAGCATAAACATAATGTTATAATTTGACAGGAACTATTTTTCTATCGCAAGTGCGTTCAGGCGATTTATCAGAGTATAAGTTCGATAGTAGTTGCTGGGCAAGATGTCATCATAGCCGTTGCTGTATCTGATTTTTTCATAAAGAGCTGAAAATTAGAAGGGATATTCTTTCATTAATGCGAATATGAAAAAAACTGATTGGCAAGTTTGTACTAACTCTAATCCAATTAATTTTTCAAAAAAGATGCTGGTTATAAACACTATTAATACAATGCACACCAATGATAGTACTATATACTGCATAACATTATGCATCCACAGTAATGGATCATAGGTGAGCTCACAATTCACTCCATTTAATAAAATTGCTGAGTTATCCGAAGGATTCCAAAAATAGCTGGTTTGATTTAATAGAAGTTGGAAGATTTGTTAGGTGTTTTCTATGTCTTATGTATATTGGAAATTAGCTTCCAATAAATTTTAGGTTGGCTTGTAGGTCACAGTCATAGAGCTGTAGGGAACATTACTAATTAAAAGACCATTGAAATTAACTTTGAGATAAGCACTGAAATAAGGTGTGAGAGTAAAATAAAGGATCGCTGAATTTGTAGATGTGTCCCTTTGCACACCTACGTAATCCAAGTTGACAATGTTATTAATCTTACAGACAGACATAACCATAGGAGTGTTGAAACAACTATAAGTTGGTTCTACAATGCAGGCGCTGCTACACCCGTCACCATTGTTTAGATTGCCATCATCACAGTATTAGGACGGTGGCTCGTATAATCCGTTTCCGCAAGTCTGGCATTTGACATTACCGATCAGGAAGAGAAGGCACAAAATTATTATAACATATCCTTTGGTTTTACTATGGAGGTGGGAACTGAATTTTATCATAGGATATTCTTAAAATATAAGTCAGAATTATTTGGGAAAATCGATTTCTGTTGGGTGCACTAAAACATAATAAAATAATATACTACTTGACCGTTATAATTACAAATTCAAAATGTCATCCACTAGCATTCAGTTCAAAGATTAGGGATATACATCTCCTGATTTTCTTACTAATGTAACTATTTGCAAATAAAGCTCTTTAAGAAACCTCTCTATTCGAGTTACAATATTTCTGCTTTTGAAACCAACTCGGCTGCTGAACTGAAAGATCATTCTTTGCATCCATCCACGAAAGAAAATTAATGTCCTACTTCCTTTACTTCATCCTTCCACTAAGAAACAAATGAGAGTCCCCTTAAATTTAAGAATATTTCCAACTCTCCTAAATTCTATCGCTCACACACCTTTATCGATGATGACGCTATTTCAAAAAAAAAATATAAAATATTCTTTAAAACAATTATGAACGGACACATGAATTAAGAACAAATAAACACCATTTGGGAAAATTTAGAGAGAGTAATGAAAGATCCATTTGGATTTGATTCTTTTTTGAGTTAGATCAGGGAAAAGCGGGAAAAAGAGTATTCAGAAGAGAAACAATCAAATTATGAAGAACTCAAAATTTAATATATATAAAAAAAATACGGGAAAAGTGTGGATAAAAAAATGATATCGTAAGCAACAACCACAAGATTTTTGTCTCATTCAAAACCACCAAATCTAAATGACTCTTCACTTGACAAAGAACTAAAAATTAAAGCCTCAATTCGTTAATCCATAGGTATAATGAAGAAAATTATCATTAAAGGAGAGAAGTATATTCGACATAAATGATATTGTATGTATAATATAAATGATAATCTATCATTTGCCAGTTATTTGTGCTGCTTCTTCATAAGTTCCAGATATGAATACGCACAGAGAAAATACGCTTATAGCGGCCATTACTGAGAATAAAAATAGTCTGAAAGCACATAAGTTATCTGAACCCACACATTTACCTATCCAAGGGCAATGATGATCGTACCCATATATACATATATCACATTTATAGCAGTGTACTGTCCTTGGCTGACGGATTATTTTACAAGGCATACAATATCGATGATTTTTCATTGAGGCTTCATCAAGATCATGCTCAGATGAAGCAATTCCTGGATTGGAAAATCCAATTTTAATGTAAGTGTAAATATAAAATGTTAATGAGAGGAATAGAGCAATTGATATCTATATTTTTCTTCCTTTTGTTTTTGAAGCAATATCATAACCCATCCAAGTAAAAATGATGGTAGAAACAAGTAATGTCCCTAAGAAGAACATGTCTACATATTATGTATGTTACATTGAGGACCTAAGACGTATTTGGGTTCTCCATCTTCTCTAATCCCAATAGGCATAACAGCCCCAAAGTGTCGAATATTTTTTATTTATGCATTTTGAGAGGAGTCCATCTCCTAAAAAGATTGAATTGGTTATTTCTTCATGAAAATATAATGATAATTTAATATTGACAGGATGTTGCAGAAATACACTAAATTTTGTACAGCCTAAACTCTAATCAAATATATTAATGCTGAAGTCAAGGATGAAGTAAATAAATCTTAAAAAAGCAAATGTTACATGTAATGCTAGCTGTACTTGCCAAGCCATTAGCTTGGATCGAGGAAATTTATGATCATTAGGGAGTGTACGATTCAATATCAAGAATTTCAGTTAGAGTTGGAGATATTTAAGAAGAACTCGCTTGGTTATTTGTCATAAAGGGAACTGCTTACTATCATTAAATGCCTTTTTGCTTGTCATAATTTATTCATTTTGTTGACAGTCCACTGAATCGCATTCAATGCAGTTAAAATAGTATATGTGCTGTGTTGACAAAAGATGATGTTGCTTACTTAAATCGCAAAAGAGAAGCTCGTGACTATGATAAAATGATAAAATTCATCAAGACGAATATATTTTATCCCTATTACTTGGAGGAGTAATTTGTCAAATAGTTTGCAATGCAGATCAAAATAAAGAAATTGGGATTTAATAAATGTTTAAATTGGAAAGATGAAGATGGGTCAATCAAGGCTGCCATTATTTATAAAGGGGTACTCTCGGTTTAATATCAATGGAAGAGAAATATTCAAATTTGCGAAATAACTCGAGGAATGTTTCTTACTAATCATTATCTCAAGGATTAACTGGAATAAGTTGAGGATTATTAATTATAGTCAATTGATTAAAAACCAAATGAACCTAGTACTTTTCCAAAATTTAAATTTGTGAGTAAATCATAAGAAACACTAATTCTCATCTTCAATGTTCATCTCATAAGTGAAACTCCTTACAACATTAATCCTGATCTTAAAAAAAACATCAAAGCGCAATTTGAAAAATATACACTCATTCTCAAAGATATTATTGGAAATGAAGATTATAATAGACTTCATCGCAACAAAAAATCAGTAAAGGAAGAGTTGAAAAAGAAGAAAGAGAAAGATGATATGAAGAAGACTATTAATATTTCAGTTCAATAAAAATCAATCAAAAGCTCTCCAGTTTTAAGAGCATATGTTTCTTTATAACAAGAAAAAATCAATCCTTATTCTACTATTACATCCATGAACGTGCCCCTACCACATAAGCAATTCTCTAGAGCTGTTTTCGCCACCATTGTCAATAAATCACCTCATCGATTACTAAGATCAAAAACAACTGAAGCATAAAAAAATTATTTCAGAAGTAATAAAAAATTTATCCATAATACTTGGGTTGAAGCTTCAAGCACAAAAAAACAAAATTTAAAATCATTCTCAACCCTTGTAAATTTAAGTACTCATAGGTCATAAAAATTTACAAGACAGCAATCTTTATAAGTTGAATCAAGCTAATAAAACAAGCCAGAGTTTTTCGTACCGGAACAATTTGTAAAGAGAAAATTAAAAATAAAATATGAAGGATTAATTGAAAAGATGCGAAGCACCAATATGACATTTAGGACATAAAATGAATAAACTTTAGCTGCAAAAATGCAAAAGTTATAAGCCTATGTTGATTCAAAAAGGATAGTAACGGTAAACACCTTTAAAAATAAGCATAAATTATTGAGAGATAGAGTACAATACTGATTATTAAATCATCAATTTTTGCATTCTAGATCATTAATTTATTGATATCTCCATTTAAATATCCTTGATAATAGGATTTTATGAGTAAAAAATACAAGAAATCAATATAATCACGAATTTTGGAAATATGTAGGTAGATCTAAGATATTGAATTTTAAATATTTTATTATAGATGCATATTAATAATACTCATAAAATAAATTTCAATAAGGCAATATTAATAAAATTTGGTCGATTCCAAGAGAATCTTTTTCTTTAGCCGATTTATATCTTCTTAAAATAAAATTAATTCTTCATAAAGATAAGAGAATTCAATATGATAATATATAGAATTTGAAAAGAGATCCAATAATATTACATTAAATTTTACTGAGCATATTGAAGAAATAGGGCTTGAACATATTCACAAGTCATCAGTCATCATTTTTTGTATCTCAATATCCGTTGCTGGTGGAGTAGGTTTTTTTCCAATCATCATCTACATTACCGTAAAAATACCATGTATTATACTACTTGATCAGGAAGTTCAGCAAGGAGTTCTCGAGCCAAAAGATCTGGATTCATCTTGACTTCATTAAAAGGGACAAACTGAACAATGTCTCGTGCTGCCTTTACGCCATTACTATTATATAGTCCATGATCTCCATCAAGAGCAACCATATTCTCGAAGTTAGCTTCTCCCACTCCGACAATTATAATGGAAAGAGGTAAATTAGTATTTTTTACAAGGAGATTTACTGTGTCTTTCATATCATGAATCTATCCATCTGTGAGAATTAATAGAATTTGATAAATATAGCCTCCCTATTGGTGAGATTACCCTGCAAGATCTATAAATTCTCTCAAGAGAGGAGCAAAATATGTTGGCCCTGATAAATCCACATTTTTTAAAGCTTTTTTGTATAAATTCATGAGGTCCTCTAAACCATCAGCTTAGATTTTATCATCAGAGCCACTAAGAGGAAAGCAATGATTTACAGCACCAGATTATTAACCTTTAAAGTGAATTTTTGCACCAAATCCAAAAGCAGGAATCTTTTTATCTGAATCATAATTTAATAAAATATTGCCAATGGCTTGGATAGCAGTTTAATATTAATTTAATTTGTTTTTATGTATGTGATGAAGAGAAGATTTTTCACTTGGATCTCCATTTGATCCTGTAAAATCAATAGCTACTGATAGATTTAGCTGCAATCCTCCTTGAAGATATGCAAAAAATGTTGGCTTCTAGTAAATTTAAAATTTTTACATAAATAGAATTGTAGGCATGGTTTTATTGGCATTAACCATTGGAATTTAGAAAGGAAGTTTAGCAGATGATAATTAAGGCACTTTTACATAAACTTAGCCAATAAATTTGTCTTAATTATTTCCCTAACCTTAATCCCAGCATTCTATTTTAAATTTTTCCTCCTGATTATCTTATCTTATTAATTTTGCAATGGAGATATCGATAAAACCCCAATCGGGATTATGATTGTTTTTGATTGTATCAGTTCTGGATGCTTCAATAAAAGTGTTATCTTGTCTTATTTTCATAAATTTAAGATAAGAATTGCTTCTATTCCACCACCATAAGCTAAACCAAGAGGCTGAACTAGGTATCTTTGCTCGCCATTTCATTCGAATATTATCTAAATCATTCAAATTATACGTTTTACACTGCTGCAAGGCTCTAATCTGATGATTAATTTTCCAGTATTATTTTTTCCCTTCTTCGATAGTTGGAGAATAGATGTTTGATGTTTAGCTCCAGCCAATGCCCCAATAGTAGTTTATATACTGCCTATAAAATCATCATTTTTAGAATTTATTTTATCATCTTCATCGTAAACCTAAAATTTTATCTCCTGTCTTGCCTAAAAAATATAATTAATCAAAAAAGATTTTTTAAAATTGGGATTGAGATTATTGGCGATAGTTTAAGTTCTACCCAAAAGAATCCAGGATTGATTAGAGCCCTTTTTTTTATTATTTTTGATAAAAACATTGACATAAGGATCGGATTTTGAGAAAAAATCCATATCAAGCAATCCTCTGGCCGATATAAAAATTTATAGTTGTGTAAATTATTCATTTGTTAGTTATATTTTGTTTTCGTTTTCCATATTGTAAGATATTTTATGATATCCCTTATTTATTATAAACTCAGAGGAAGAGTTAATTATTAATAAACGTTGTAACTGTACAATTCAGGAAATATAAATAAATTATGTTATTAAATGTACCAATATATTCTTTTTTGCATAGTTTAACCATAATAAACTGTGATTCTTATAAAATTAAAGCGAGAAGATAATCAGCAATTTGTCTTTATTTTATTTTATCCTGATTTTTGCCAATAATTAACAAATTTTAAAGATATATTTGCTTTCTTCTCTTATTTGTTGATTGATTTGTTCCTATATATTTTCTCCTTCGTTAACTGATAAACAAATCTATTATTAAGGATGCAAGAATAATGTGAAAGAACAAATACTGCTCCTATAAACAGAAACGGAAAATGACGAGGCTTGATTATACAGTGGATATACAAGATGAGGAGTTTGCAGCAATAAATGGATTAAAATATTTATGATCCTCGGGTTGAGTTACTAAATATAATAAAATACATAAATCTTAGTATTATTGTATCGTGATAACTATCCTGATAACCTTGGATGTGCTGCAAACTATTTTTAAATTATATTTTAAACTGTCTCACTATAAAAGAATAAATTAGAATTAACTTTAAATTAATATTACGTTTTTTATAAACTAAAAAATCTTTGATAAATATTTTCAGCCTCTCCATTCAATTTACTCTTAGAGACATCTTAGTTGTTAAAAGGCATGTAACAATCATCATAAAAGAAATTCTAGTAGTTTGCCAGGAAACAATAGTAATTTTGGGAGTGGAGAAAATTCAGATTGCAGACATTTATAAATTAAAACATGCCAATACAAGAATATGTTCAGAAAACCTTTTCGCTGAGCTCAAAGCTATCTTTAATCGTGACTCAAAACCTTCGTCATTTTTTCCAATTTGATTTAAGAAAGTTTGTTAAAAAATATTTGATAAACCATTAAGAAAAAGACAGCTACTATGAAAAAAGAGGTAATCCAGAACACATTTAATAAAGATTAAGTGATGAAACTATGTCTCATAACACCATCAATAGGAAAAATCCAAAAGATCTATAAAAAAGATTTAGAGAAAAAAATTCAATAGTTAAAAAGCAAGAGAACAAAAATAGGAGGTATTTATCCACTGGAATGATGGCAAAGAATAATTTTATTGAATAAAATATTGATAAAAATAACTATGTTAATTACCGATTTTTTTGTTCGGAACAGACTCTTTTTTAAAGGATTATCAATATTATCGATTGGAAATATCAGAATATTGTGGTTCAGTTCAAGAAACGATGAAAACTTAGAAACTGGAATTAATCTTTTTATTATATTATTTATTAGCTCCATTACTATGCTGCAAAAAAATATTCATTTCCATCTGAAAGATTGGAAAAAATAAGGAGCAGTCCATCTGAAATAGTTGGCCTCAACTTGTACAGTCTTTTTATTATTCCTGAAATATACAAAGGACCAATTTTATTTTTATTTCATAATTTTATTTAACTAAATGGAAAGCCGTCAGTTCTATCATTAGCTAGTTTCGACACCAGGCAATCCAATTTTCTCCACTATTCGATCTTTTCCTGAATTAGGCGTCCTTCACAACAATTCTAATGAACCTCAAGTATAGTAGTGTAATTATGTTAATTGGCCACATATCATTGGAAGAGAAGGTCCATTGGCCAGTCCAAGGCAAGGAGGAGACTCAAATCATCAAATTAAATATTCTTTTAGGAGGCCTCTGGGAAATAGTATTTCAACTATAGCTAATCCTGAGCTGAATCTTTAACAAAATATTGGTCAACTGAATCAATACAAAACTTGGTTAGCATAAAAGTAGAAAATAATTGGGATATATCAAGGCTTGCTGGCTGAAAAAGACATTCAAATTGCTCAAATTAGAGATATTTCTCACAAGATACTATCAAAATTTCAATAAAGCTACTCTCCTTCAGCTGAAAATGTTAATCACATCAATGGGTTGATCTAAATACATAATACCTCTATATACTCAGATAGAAATAAATATTCTGAGCTACCATATGTCAATTTAAATGAATGGAATCAACGATGGGTTTGCCAACAGCATAATATTCCATCTATTAATATCGGCAAAAAATAAACTAAAATACCTCTTCCTCAGCTTAATTCTTAGCGATATTTTCTGTCAGTTGGAGAGTTGAAATCGAAAATATAGCTTTTGTAAAAATAGAAGATAACTCTTACTGATAAAATTAAAGGCTTTGAGCAAAACACTGAAAGGTCAAATTCAACTATTTAAACCTATAAATGTGAAAATTAAAATTTGCAAATAAAGTTGAGAGAAGTTAATGATCTAAGATTACAAATTACTCAGATGCAAATTAAATTAAATGACAAGAAGAATGAGCTATTTTTTGCAGATCAAAGAATTACTACGCTCTAACAGCGGTTGAGTTATCTGGATACTAAAAAATCAAATGGAGATAATATCAATACTTCTTACCAGGATGATGGTTCTATTTAGAGATAAAACTGCGACCTTAAATAAACAATTATGAAGTTCACTGAACATATTGAAGAAATTGAGGTTGAAAAATAAAAGTATTCGCAATAGCTTATTCAAAAGGAATAGGAGAACTCCAATTTAATAACAGAATTAAATAAACTATATAATGATTGGTAATAGATTCATACAAAGAATGAATAATTTTCTCACCTCAAGGATAGCTAAAATATAGTGGATAGGCAAATCTATAATGACCTCTTGAGACTTTATGGCAAAAAATCAATGCAGGTTGTTATTTTGCTTTCAGAAGTGAATAGGCTAAATACTAAATGTAATGAAGATGATAGTCAGTTGAAGATAGCTGAAGAAAAAATTGCTAAGTTAAACAAATCATATCAATAGAATATCAAACAATTGAATATTGTTCAAGATTAATACAAACGTAAGTTCACTGTAATGGCTCATCAAAGTTAGCTCTAAGCCACCAATATATCCAAAATGAACAAGCAATTTGCAACTCAAATTGCAAATTATAACACACAAATTGAACAACTGAAGAAGCATTTATTTTCTTTAACTTCAATATAGAAACAACTAAATAATGAAAATGTAAAATTGAAAGAGGAAAGAAATCATTTGTTAAAAAAACTATCAGAAGAATAAAATCAGCGGCAAAATAATTAAAGAGTGATGAAAAGTAATCAGTAGATGATTTATCAGCTAAAATAAAAAGTTAATTCATTAAATCTGCAGCTTTCTGATACAACTACAAATCTAAAAATGACTTAAAGTCACATTGAAAAGTACCAAGCAAGTTCTCCAAATAAATTGAGGAAGGTTCAAGATTTTGAGGCTTAAGAGTATATTAAGCGTTTAATTAGAGATTGTGATGTATTAAAAGCACATAATTAATAGTTAAAAATGAACATGGATAATTATGAAAATATCATGAAGGAACACCGCTATTATAAAAACTAGTATTAAAAGATGATGATAGTTTTGAAATAATTTGAACCCGCCTCTCCAAGCAGAAAAATATAACTTACTGATTCTCGTTACTATTCTCAAATGGAGGATCTAACTAAGTCTCATTACTAACAAGCCAAAACGGCTTTGAGAGAAGCCGAGAAAGATATTAAACAATCTAATCCTGAATAGCAAATGCGTTCATTATAAAATTCCAGAATTAAGTTGTAACAAGTGACAGAATAGCTGTAATAAGTAAAAAGAGTGAACATATCAACTAATTTGAGATATTCTCCTTTTAATCTCGTGGATCAACGATTACAGATTGCTAAGGAAAAGGAATCAATACTTAATGCCTCTAGAAGGAAAGGTGAAGAAGTTCGGGTTACTAAAACCAATCTTCATGTTGTTACTCGCTCGACTTCTTGCGCTAAAGGTAATGATGTTTTGTCGCAATCAATTAATAACCTAAAGGAGCAAAATAAAAATTTATTGGAACAGCTCAATCAAAAAGATGAATACTTGAATCAAATTAAAGAATTACTAGTCTAAGAGGAAAATTCTCTTAAGAGTATGACTCAACAGTTTAATTAGGTCGCTGCACAGTTGACCGAGGCTCATCATTAAATTGAAATCTTGAAGAGTGAAATTGCTAAAGTTCCTGAATTGCAAGAGTATATTCAAAGAGATTTGAGAAATATTTAGATTATCAATCGTTACGAAAATTAAATTAAAGAGATTGGGGCTCATCTGGAAGCTGCTGAAAGGTATATTCTACATTTGGAAGAGAAACATGGAAGATAATTTGCTGAATAATCTGAATGTACAAATATTATGATATAGAGTTTAAATTGCATGCCAATAATGAATAGTTGAATATTGATGCGAGTGAACATGGAAATAAAACTATAATATATGGGACATCTATATGATAAAATATAGAATTGATCAATATCACACTATAATTTATGTAAAATTATCGATCACTTGTTAAAACAATTCAACATTTCCAGAGAATATAGATTAAAAATATTAATATCGCATTAAGTTGGCTATATGATAATATTAAAAGTCATCAATATTAGTTTATTTAAAAGATCTCTATTTATCTTTCAATCCTTTTGTATAGTTTGGTGATCAACATACTGTCATAAATTAAAAATAATTAATCAATATTAACATCAATTACCTGGAATATCTTATAATAATACATGAATAGATTACTCAACAAGTGCACAAAGCTCTCAGCAATCATCTTCAAAAGATCTCCAATTTATTCAACTCCTTTCTATTTTAGCGAAAAATCATTTATCGACTTCTAAACACTTAGAACTACCTTCGACAAACATAAAGATATGTTTGCATTTAATACTTTGATCAAATAATCCAACAATCCTTTGGACAGTATCAACTACTTTAAAATTTATAAAATGCTTGAAGAGGCAGAGGCCGATATAAAACACTATGAGGACTTTTACCTTCAGCTAGATTTGAGTGTGCCTAAAAAATCTGATAACATTCGCATGCTCCTTGCTAAAATTAAAGCCAGAATCGCTCAAAAACTCTAGAAAAATAATGATCTCTACAATAGTATAAGACAACTGTAATTAGCGTTAGCTGTACTGTAATAAAGCTTAGTGCCTCCAGTTCTCCTGTACTATCAGTTATATCGATATTACGGATACATAAATTTCAAAATGGGAAATGCAAAAGATGCTTAGGAAGCACTAAAGGAATCTGTTGATATGATCGAAAGATATCTCCAACATAGTGATGATCAGGTAACAAGTAATGAAAATTCAAAAAGCCAAGCTCGGGCTTACAATGCTTTAGCGCAGCTGGATGGTGAAAACGAGGAATGGTTAAAAAAAGCTAACACTTGCTGGTCAGAATATGATGGAAACAAATTCGAGCAATAAGACTATGCTGATACAATCGCTTTAAATCTTAAAAAATAATACAAATTAAACAAGTAAAAGGGATAAGGTTATCTGCAATTCAATTTGTATCAATTCACAAATTAAAAGCTGAAACAAAAATTATTAAAGGTTAAATAAGATTTAAAGAACGTTAATTCATGATCATGTCAATCTGTTATTTTTAATATTTTATCATCAAATTTAACTTATATTTTTAGTGTTTTTCAATTCGAGAAAACGTGGATGACAATCAAGAAGGAGAAGATGACTATATAATTGTGAAATAGACTGCTGTCGATACTAATTTAATTATGTATCCATATACCCTCAATTTTATTAGAAAAGTATCAATAAAAGATTGGCTGTCAGGTATTTAACTTTATAGGGTAACTATCTCAGAAGAAACAAAAAAGATTGACCAAACTAAAGAGGCTTTATGATAGATATCAAGGTTATAGTATCTTTAAAGAACAATTAAATTTACTTACGAGTTACAATGTGATTATCATTTTCTAAATCTTAGAGGCTATGTCTATAATTGATTAATTAATTAAATTTAATTAAATGGCTTCGAGCATCCTCTTTAAAACTAAGGCTAGCTCTCTTGCTAAAGTTGCCGCCTTACCAGTTTTTCGCCATCCTGCTGATTTACTCAACGAATACACTCTTCCCTATGACTTACAAAGAAAGCAAATTGAGGGTGAAGCATCATTAGAAGAGGGGCAGTACGTCTCGTAGAGTCACTTTAATCTTGCTAAACTAGTGGCTGGCGTACGAAAATAGTTTCGATCTAAATCTGATGCTAAGAGTCGAGATGAACTCGCAAATCAATAGTATCAAGCTTGGAACACATATCTAACTTAATCTCTTAGCTTGCCAGAGGTAGATATTGATACATTTAGGTAAAACTCAATTAAAAACAAAAACAGCAGATATATGAAGCGATGCTAACAGCAAAATAAAGAAACTAGTAGCGATTGGCATTGAGTCGCTTTATTAAATTTGGCTATGAGTATTCTCAGGCTTTTAAAGTAGACCTGCCATTGAATCCAGTTATCATTATGAAGATGGTGCACCCCTACTTTGGATATCTCAACTTAATTCCTAACTAATCAAAATATAAATATACTCCTGATCAACTGTTTAATCTGATTTAATAGTTTAGCGTAGCTAGTATGATCCGCGAGGCTGGGTGTACACTTCACTCAACGGAAATGGTCAGCTTCATCTTCTGGAAAATATTATCAGGCAGTTCAGGCAGGATTTCTTTCTAAAAATTCTTATAAATTTTGAAGGTGTTTAAATTTCGTAACTTAACTGAATAAAATCCGTTCAATACTTTTCGTTACAGTTTGAGATTATGTTAACTGCTTCCTGAAGAAAAGATGTTGCGTTTCGATGTCTTTCGGCAAATCTCAATCGACCACAATTTATGATAGCATTTAAATCCTTTATTCATATTTAGATGATATGATTTGATAGTTGTAAACAGTTTTTAAATAGTTTGAGAAATGTTTCAAATATACTATCAATAAATATTTCCCTGTTTCTATTCAAGACATTATTAGTAAGATTACGCCAATTTTCAATAAAATTTATTATGAGCAGTTTTGGACAGAGTCATTTGTTATAGCAATTAAATAAAAATTCACTGAGATATCGTTTAGTCACAGAGAACTCATAAATTTGATCATAATTAAAAAGAAAATATTATTAACAATACTTTAAAATTGCATACGCTTCAATACTTAAAAAATGGAGTCATTTGGATATTAGTGATATTTTTAAAAAAGCTCATTCCTTCTATTAATCTTGTTAAATATGCCAAAATCTTTGTTTTTTTTATATTTTTTATCGAGCATTGTTATTAATTATAATAATCGAATGCTGTGCTTGGAAAGTATGCGATTTTTATCCAAGGTCGAAGGCCTCTTCGATCGCCTAAACCCTCCAGTACACAGGAATCAATACAGGAAATGAATCTTCGAATAATAATCGATTAAAACTTTATTTTTCCTCCTCTAAAAGGAATCACTAAATAAAATCAGACATTATGGGGCAAACAATCATTTCCACCTATATAACTATCTCCCTATCTCAAAACCTATACTATTGAGTTCAATATGTTTAGAGATGAAACAAATATTGGAAAGGGCAATTCAGTTATTACTTATAATGAAAACAAAAAAGGTACTTCAAAATACATTCAGATTGCATTGATACTCTTGATACTGAAAATCAAATTACAGGTAAATTTTATTTTGAGGTGAATTGGATCAATAAAGCATAAATTGGAAAATATCTTACCTATTAAAAGTATTGCTAATCAAAATAAAAAAGCAAAGCTGAAGGAGGCAAACAAGCTGCTTTAGTAATAATGCCAAGTAAGAAAAAATATGTCCAGGAAGCTTCAGACGATGATTGTGGAGGATTTTGTTGTTGCTTTGCAGTTCGCAAAAGTAAACCAGTAATAAAACCTCCTCAGTAAATTTAGCAAATACGTCCAATATAAAAATTAGTTAAATTGGAGGAAATTAAATTAAATGTACCACCACAAGGATTGAATACTTTTTAAAGATTTAAAAACATACCATATATTTACTTCGAAGAGGAGTTGCAATAAGGCAGAAAGGGTCTATCTATGTAAGAGCCAAGGCATCTCATATACTACAGCAAATCGTTTGTAAAAGGAAGATGAATGAATGGTGATTTAACTTATTGTTAGTTATGAATTTTAATTAAAATTAATGAAATTATTTAAAGTAAAACAAACAAATGTAGTTAATTTTTTGAGATATTCTTGTGATTTGAACTTGATCATTATTTTATTAATAGATATGACAGATCGTTATTAAAGTGGTCAAAATAGTCGCCCAAAATCTGCTCTCAATTTTAGGTACTCTCAGCATCAAAATATGAGGCTTAATGATAATGAATCTCTCAATACTATTCATAGTGATATCCACAAAACATTTTGCAGCGAAAATAAATTATTCAAATAAATAAAACATTTAACTTCAAAAGGAAACAATCGTAACCAAAATCGTATTAATCGCCTTTGCGTTCAATTCAGTATCTGTCCAAATCCTAACAGGCAAAAGAAAATCTCTGATAAAGTGGATGTAGAATTTATTGCAAAAAAATTTGTGAAGAATAAAAGTAGATAAAAACAAAAGCAATAAGAAAGAGAATTTTTGAGAAAATCAGTTGGAGCCATTTCAAGGAGATATATGCGCTAAGAACCAGAATAATTTTTTAAATTCGATAGATAGGCCCTGAGGGCAATGGAATAAAAAGATAAACAGGGCAGGGAAAAGAGCAAGAGAAAAGACCATCCATACTTGCTACTTTATGAAAAGTTACAAGCCGAAGTGATAGATAATCTCAATAACAAAAACACTCTTGAACTGGGAGAGGCAGCGTCCTATCCCTCTCTTCAGGAGCCCGACGAATGGTAAAAGCAGCACAAGCACATCAAATAAATTTCGGGATTAATGCGAACCATTCGGACATAAAGTATAAAGCGTCGATAAAGAAATATTTACAGCTAAAATATGGATAACTTTTATATTACTTGATGATATTATAATCGTTAAATTTATGTTAGCACAGCTAAACAAAAGTTCCAAAAAAGTGAGTAGACTAAAAAAATATAATAGCAAGAATAAAGGGAGCGGCTTTTAATTTCTTCTCAGATCCTTGGAAAGAGATAAGGAAAACCAAGTACCAAATATGCTCACTGCACATCCTGCGCAACTTACTCATTCGTTATTTATCAATCCCATGATGACTGCACCTGTTCATTCCTTCACTCTTAATAATCAATACTCAACTAATAATACTGATCACTTTATTATGTAAAATGTGAAGATTTTGGACCGATCAGATGCAAGTATATCTGACCAAAATAAGTCAATCTTTTCAAAGAAATAAGTTAAAAAAAGAAATAACAGCATTAAACATCGAGATGAATCACAATTTGAAAGAAGGTATAGCAATAAGCTTAATAGTAGCAAAAGTAAAATTTACAATAAAAATTAAGTGGACTAATTTTTTTACAAGATGAAACAGTATCTGACCCTAACAGATGAATTTATTAGTGAAGCCAAATAATGTAAATCAAAAAAAAAGGCCAAGTTAATAGCACAATAACTAATATCGCTTATAACTAACTTGGAAACATAATAATACTACAAGCAAAATAATTCTATTAAAACCACATCATTCAATGCATAAGGAATTGATAATTTGAGCAAAGGATAAGCCTAGTATATGAAAATAATTAATCATCTAGAGGGAGAAAAGGATAAATTAAACAATCTCATTTCTCAGCATGAAATGGCCAATATTAAAATGTATATTAAATTGAATGAGGACTAATCAGAAGAAATATAACAGTGTAAAAAGCAGCTCGCTTTTCTATTTGAAAAATATAAAAAATTATAAGGATTTATTGGCAATGACAAAAAAAGAATAATTTAGATGGTTAAGTAAAAATAAAAACTCTCCAAGCACTGCCAAGAATTGACAGACCAAAACAGCTAAATGCTTCTTTTGATATAAAAATATCAAGATGCTCTTTCCAAGCAAAATGATTTTAAAAAATAATCAACTATTTAATCAGTTAATAGCTCGGCGGATAAAAGCATAAATTATATTGACCCATCCAAAATTAGGGGATAATTCAAGGGGCCAGTTGGCAATAATAATTCTGTTTTTTCAAAAGGAGAGTTAAAAATCTAATCTCTCAATATCTCTTAAAATTAGCGGAATAATTCTTTTAAAAATGTGCTTGATTCCTCAATTGCTACAAAAAATACGACGAGAATAGTCAGAAATAACGAGGGTAAAATGGGTATAAATTTAAATGCTCTTTTATAAAACATGACACAGTGCAGTATCACCAAACTGAAAGAAGATCCAAAAAAATGGGGCAATTTATTTTTAGAATGCAAGCAAATCTTAGTGAAAATGAAGAATGCCATAGAAGAGCAAAATCAAGAGTTATAGATCTGTATTAAAAATATATAAGATTATAAAGACAAAGAATTGAAGAAAGATCAGCTGATTAAAAATTTGTAAATGAAAATAGCTTCTGCAAATGAAAGATTGATAGAAAAACAAAATTAGAAATGTATGGTAAAATAGAAAAATAGCATAATTATTCAAAATAAAGCTGGAAAAAAAGTAAGTGAGAATGGTGGCAAATAAATAGTCAATAAGGAGAGAGAAAAAATAATAGTTGAGAAGAGCACCATCAAAAATACTGTTGATTAGTATAGAATCATAGCTATGCAAGCTTTAGCTCTAGAAGAAATGCTAAATAATGGTAAAATTAAATGATTTTTTATTAAAATTTGCCCTATCACATTATTCAGTAAGCTCAATTATTGATAAAATTAAAATTAATTCATAAAGTTTAAGGATAAATAGGAATAATAAGTAATTTGAAAATAAATTTGCTCTTCTCTTTTAGCTAAATCATCAAATTTTACTAATAATTGTTAATAATACATTATTTATTAATGACTCATATTCTTTTTAATCATTTTCCTATAATAATTTGTCTTCAATTAAAGTCTATAAGCTATATCAAAGAGTAATTGACCTCAAGAGACTATTTTGAAAGTGAAACTCTATTACTGTATTTTTAAATTACGATTTAATTTTGAAATATTATAATTTATATTGGCATTTCTACATGAACAACTGTTTATCAATGAAAACTCTCAAACTATCTGGTTACCACCTATGTACAAAACTGGATACTGATTCTCTTCATACAACAATATCCTCAAAATCACTGGGGATGACTTAAAGCCGAATCAGATCTGATGCAAATTTCTTAGAATTAGAAGTGGAAAATATTGTTCAATAATACAACAATAGTCCGTTTTTCCGACTTAAATTTACCTATTTTCTATAAAAATAAAAGAAGCATTTCAGAAATTCTTTATTTTAAGAAGATAACTCAATGTTCTATGGCAATTAAAGAACAGTGACTTATTATTAAAAAATGAAAAAGGAGAAAAAGGCTGATTTAAAAAAGCTACGCCAAGTAGTTTAGGCGTTAGGAATAGATCTGACTGTCGCTTGAATGATTAAATTTTGTTTAATCTATTAAAATTCTTCTTTGAAATAAATATATTTAAATTGAAAATTGAAGCAAAAGAAAAAAGAAATATGATTGCTTTCTTGTTAAATCAGAGATATTGATTAAAATAAATCTAAAACCCTAAAAATATAAATTACGTATGAAATTTACTTCATAGGATATCTTAAAATACCGTTACTGAAGATCAATTAAATTCCTTTTTCAGAAGATCTCTATGATTACCAAAAGTTAATTTTGAAAGTATTTATACATGATAAGTACATCTATCCAATAATTTATATTTATTTTACAAATTTTGGTATGGAATTTTATGATTATAAATGGTTGATAAAATTGTATTCTATATATATGACAATTTTAAAAAATACTAAAATTGTAATTTAAATTTATTAAAAGAATAGTTCTCAAAGTTTGATAGACTTTAGTGGCTCCTTCTGTTTTTATTTATCTTATATACAACCATTATATATATTTACAATTGTTATTTTTAATTCTATCAAATTCACATTTTATCAAATTGGTGATATATTTTCCAAGCTGATAATAAAATACATTTTATAATAAGTTCATTTTTAACAATCATGCGAATTCATTTATGAGATGATACAACATTTTTTGAAGCATCTTCTTTCTTAATGCATTTTTTATGTTTTGGGTAATAAGGAATTAATTATTTCAATGAGTTTACTTGATCGCTTTCTTGATACAAAAATTCCATAGAGCTGCGTAAGCTTGGTTGGAGTATGCTTTTATCCTTTTCAAAAAGCCACATTACAATTCCCCAGCAGATAGCTGCCAAAAGATAATAACCGTAGCCTTTTTAAATAAAATCGAGTTTGAAAGTTTGGAATTTCCCTAATTATTTGTAGAAGAAAGAAAGTAATCCTACAACAATTCTACTCAACAAATAAAGAACAATTTGATGATTAACTCCTGTTTTCTTTCCAAAAATAATAGCTCCAAAAAGAAAACCCGATAAAAGATGATTTATAGAATGAATTTTAGTGAAGTGATTGAGTAGTTTATAGCCTAATTTGTAGAATAACACGAACAAACCTAAATTTTTGCCGTGTTAGATTGCCATAGATAAAATATTCTTTAAGAGAGATGGAAGTTGGTGAATTGAAATATCTCTGAAAAGTAAAGCCATCACGAGAGTGTGGACGAAGCGAACTTTGCTTCCGTATTATAACCCATTTCTGAGGCCTTTGAGAAGAGCATTAATTTATTATTGGAGTTGGGGCATTTGAGAGTTCTATATAACGATGATGATGTCACACCGTTTTTAAAAGGAAATAAAGCATAAAGTATTTGATATTTATGAATAGCGATAATAATTGACGGTAAGAAATGATAAAAATAAAATGGTTCTACGATTGGATGATATATCATTTCTTAATCAATTTAATCAATTATTAAAAGATGATTGGTAATTAAAGGGCGTCATTTAGGTAGTCTAATTAATTCTTGAAAAAATATCAATTTATATTTTAATTTCAGTTATTTTTAGGGGATTAGGATTAGGATTAGGATTAGGATAAGAATAAAAATATATAATTAATCTTAACTGATATTTTAATAGGAAGTTATTTCTTCTTTCGCATTAATTTTTTAGATCTTAAAATGATAAATTGAAATAACTCACTGTGAATTGATATACACAAATGAGAATGAGAATAAATAATTTGGTCAGCTACGCTGTGATCACAATGTGCTATCCTTTACTGTATTATTCTTGGGTGACTCATATAAAAAACAGCTGGGTATAAATCGCATATAGCAGATTTAAAATGATATTGTTCACAATCATATGGATATCCTGTTTCCAGAAAAGGGTAGATATGATTCCAAATTCAATTCGCTTTAGCTAGATGATGAGTTTAAAGACTCGAGAATCCTCAAGGGATGCCTTTCTTGATTTACATACTGATAAGCGGATTGTACAATATAAATTAAATAAATAAACAATAATTCATTGCTTTTATTATGAGATTTTTGTTTTTAATTCTTCGATTATGAATTTTAAAAATTAATTCAATGAATAGTCCTAATATTATATTTTATATTCATCAATAAAAGAGTTTGATAGAATGATATACATTTTACTCATCAATTAATTATCGATCAAATACCTCAAACAAAATCACAAAATTTAAGATTTTTCCTTAAATTTGTCAAATCAAAATTATAATAATATTTATACTCATGTTGTTGTTTAAGGTATTACTCCCTTTCTTGCAAACAAGAAAAATAATAATAATTTGATAAAATATGTATTTGAAGATAATGAATAAACCTTCAGAATCAATACATTCTTGTTTTTAATCAAACCGTATACAGAAAAAGCTATATAATTCTGTTTTATATTTTAAACTTTAGAAATTACCCAATATTAAAGAGATGAATGCTGACCAAAGTTAAAGTCCAGTTGCCAACTTCATTCAAAAAAGCTTTTAAATCTTAGAAAAAAGGTAGTACGAGTCCATCATTCACTGGATGACCAATGGACGCGAGTTTGCTATCAAAGAGATTGATGAGTTTCAAGCTCAAATTCTCCCTAAATTTTTTAGACATCGAAATATCAATAGTTTCATAAGGCAGTTAAACATGTATGGATTTCATAAATCTCGTAAAGACCCCAGCAAGAATATTTTTAGTCATCCCTTCTTTCTAAGAGGGCAACCATAAATTCTTCACTTAGTAAAGCGGAAAATTAAAATTGACTAAAAAGGTGATGACGATGAAATTAAAATTGTGATGAATTCTCCTCTATGCAAAAATGCGATAAGTGAAAATATTTAATCTCAATAAATACTATCTAAATATTCATTGACTTCAGCCGCAAAACTTAAAGACAATAAACCTTAAAAAATAGAAAAAGATGTCGTTCCAACTAAAACATAAACTGGAAGTATTGGTAGCCTAGCCTTTATGTCATTAAAATCATTTGGTTTGGCTATCTAAATAAGTCCTTTCAAAGGATTAATGGAAAAAAGTTGTGTGATGGATAGTAATCCGTAAATGTACCTTAAAATGCGGGAAAATGCCAGCGTATGTCAAGGAGAAGAGATACAACAACGGGATGATGATATAGTTAGTATAGCTGATGAGATTGAAGAATAAAGGCGAGTATTTAAAAACAGAAAGAGCGGAGTATGCATTTTACAGACATGTAATTTGCTATAAGATTTTGAATTCCAATGAATACATCAATCATGATATTTAATGAGCTATGTATTTTACTGCTGCGATAAAATAAACAACTATTTAAGATTATCATTGACGAAATCAAAGATTCAGATTAATTTACTAGTTTTTTATTTCTAGCACTATAATAATGAATAGTTATACGATATGAGACAGGATTTAAGTTTTATCCTTTTCAAAATTGATTGATGTTTTATATAAGAGATATATTCGTAATTCTGACAATAATTAATAAATCAAACTCATCTTTTTAAGTTTGTCGCCTCGCAAACAACAACAACTCGAGTAATTGTCTAAGTGATTACTAAAATGGGGGGAAATGTGGTTGTATCATACTTGTTATAAATATAAATTTCATTTGTCAGTAACATAACTTATTTCAACAACAAATGAACAATCCCCTGAAGTAAAGTTTTCAAGATGAGCATGGATTTAGTTCCGCCTCTTTAAGTAATTGCGGATTTGAACTATGCTATAAGGCTAAATTACCTCGATAGCTTTATGGTATACGACCTTCTGGCAAAAAATCGTGTCTCTATGATTCAATTATACTGGGGCTTAACAATATCAAATAGGTATATCAGATGATAGAGGAATCGGGCAAAGCTATGAATTGGAGATTAACTCAAATCATAATTTGTGATGGTTTTGACACATGTTCAAAGGCCAGTTGGGAAACTGTGAAAAAAACTTACAGTGAAATCAAAAATAGACTGAAGGTATACGAATTTAAAACAATTTTCATTGCCTATAACGTCACTCTTTAATAATATCACAAAATGGTCTTTTTAAGTGATTTAGATCCAGCAAATGTATGGATATATCCATCGTCGTTTTATCATAATTAATATGATGAGCTAAACCTTGGTAAATTAATGAAAAGAATAAGAAAAGATATTGGCCTACTCTTCAAACAAAATTTAGAAAGCAGAATGTTTCTACCAAAAATAGAAATTTAAGAAGTCAATTAAAATCCTTACGGAATTGCTGAAAAAAAATTTAGTTACGGAGTGTTATTTAACATCAGCGGTCGTACTGAATTGGGAGGAGAAATATGGAACAGTATATGCAATAACTATAACAATTTTATTCGATATTTGGGAGATAGAGATATCGTAGGAGGCATTATATATACAGAAGAGCCTCGATACTTTAGTGATGGATAATTTATTCTTCAAAAAAAAAAAAAGTCAATTGTTGATACAAAAAAACAGGAACAATTCCCCTTAGTTCTGCCTCCTCCTCCTCATTCTTCTTCTTCTTCTCATCCTCATCCTCATCCTCATCCTCATCCTCATCCTTCTCCTCCTCTTCCGCTCCCTAAACCCACCATTTATATTCAGCCCGTCGCCGTTCCTGTCGTTCCTGTACTAAAACCATTTCCAATAAACCCATCTCATCAAGACTCAATGCAGACATAACTTTTATCTGACATATAAGGTCGGTGGTATTCAATGAATGAAAATAGAAGTCGATCATCAAAATGTTGTTTAGTCTTGATAATTTTGCTAACAATAGCTTTTGTTGGAGGAATGGCATTTCTTGTGATTTTATGACTATTAATTTAAAGACTATTAATTAAAAGACTGTTAATTTAAAAATAATATTAATTAAAATTATGTAGTTTATGGATTTATCGATAATGGATCATTGCTGTTTGCATTCGGGCTTTTCTTAAGTTTTTGTCTCCTTTTTAGCCTTTCCGTCTTTTCCTTTAGATTTGGATTTGGACTTTGACTTTGAATCTTTTTTGTGAGACTTCTTTTTATGTCCCTCTTCCTCTTATTCGCTGTCTTATTCTTCTCCTTCTTAACCGTCAATATCTTCATCCCCTTAATGCTCAATACCCAAATAATATTCCAAGCTATAGGGAAGTACTTCATCAACCAAAACTCCTCCAACTTCAAAGTCTTGCTCTAATTCTTCTCTTAATTTCATCTCTTCCTCAGAGGCTTCAAGGGGATTGGGATTAGCATTTGATACATCAATTGAGGCGAAGAAATTGAAAAATGATTTTGCTTTAACTGTCTTCGTTACCACCCTTTGTTGTCCTGTTTTTTTGTTTTTTTGTTTCTTCTTGACTTCTTTCAGGGTAAGATTTTTACTGACCCATTAAATAGGAGAGGATTAGGATTTGACAGGGGCATTGTTTTGAAGATAAAACTTTTTGGTAAGTTCTTTATTTTTGATAATTTAGTTTTCGCGAATGCCAAAGATAATAGTGAAGTTGTCAGTTCCTTCTTCGTCCACCACATGAATATTTTCAATTGCTTTGAGTAAAGGTTCATCATCCTTGCCAATAGTTTCCTTAATTATGCCTGATCCATTGAGCACCTTGCTCCAATAACCATCTATTCTTCTTGGTTAAAGGTGTTCGTTGACTTGTTTGGTTTCTTCCTCAGTCAAATATTTGTTGAGTTCCTTGAGCTCACCTTCATTGATGCCTTTTTTTCCAGAAACGAGATCAGAAACCTATGTGTTGTGAAAATTACACTGTTGAGGACAGGTTCATCAAGCTTGAGGTATTTCTTTTCAACCTATCTGATGGCTGCCTGCATGTCTTCTTAAATCTTCTTGATGTGCTTGTATCTTTTGTAAATAGCAATTGCCTTGACTTTTTCAGGTAAAGGCAGTTCTTTGATGGTCTTTTAGACTTCCTTGAGAGTAACTTCTCCTTGTTTCTGCATAAAAGATGAACTACCAAGAAATCGAACATTTCAACAAATTAATATAATATGCAAATTGCCTTCAAAAGCAAATAACACATATTTTTTATATTTGAAAGTTCACCTGTTTCAATCAATGCAAGTCTTGCTATTGATAGAAATTGTCTAAAAATGAATAATCATTAGTTTTAAATGAAAATAAATTTAAAATGGATTTGAATGAAAGAAAAATATAATCAATGCTAGTTTAGTGTTTATTCCATGTAAACGTTGTATCTTAATTTTCTACTTCCTCTTTCCTCGCGCATATTTCTCTCAATGGAAAGGCAACTGTCACCTTCTGACAGTTCATCTCTGTTCTTTTTAGTTTAAGCCTGTTAGTTTACAGCTTTTAATGGCTTTTCATTATTGAGTGTTCCTTTCCCAACATTTATCTTTACGTTGATATTTTCAAACACCTTTTGTTTTGGGATTTATTTTTTTATAAAAATTGCATCAGCTTTTTGCTATAGTTGTTCAGACATTCGATAATTTCGAACAGGTTCCTATTTTAAATTTTTGTCTTTAGAGTTTACTCTCAATTTTGAAGCTTTATTTACAGGGGAGAAAGGATTATTGCATCTTGTTTGTTGTATCCTTTGAGTTTTTTCCGGGAGATAGATTGATTAAGGTTGATATGATTAAACTCTTTGATGAGTAGGTCTCTAAGGTCTTGGCTATAATTTAATGATAAGGGTTTAGCCCTTTTGATGTGACATTATTGGATTTTGGCTGGTGGGAATAAAACTAATCATTTTGGGTTGAGAAGGATTATTCTTGCGAACAGTGATCATTTTTTGATCTGCATCGTTAGCTTGATAATTTTTTAGATCTTTTTACTTTGATGAAACTATTATTGTATTGTTGGCATAAGCAGCTACATTTAGTGGTCTAAAAGCACTCTCGTTTTATCCATTAGCGGCAAGCTGGCTTACCTTTAAAGAATTTCGTGGTGTATTATTTGTTGTCTTCTTATATTCTATTGAGTTCCTCGGAGAATTCGGAATAGTAGTGGTGTTTCGTTCTATTGAATTTCTTGGCGATTTTTTCATTTTTAGTCGGCATATCTTATCTTTATAAGCCTGCTCAGCTTATTCCTCACTGTTATGAGAATATAATTTCGGTGTCATTTGATTGTTTGGTGCTACTTTTTGGATTTGATTCTGAATCATTTTATGATTACTCTCATCATTGCCTCAAGTTGGTGCTTAAGAAACTAGTTTTCTCTTCTGAGATTTTGAATTGTAGCCGATTAGGATGAAGGTGATGATATTTGAGCGTAGGGTATACCTGGTGGGTAAGTTTGAATTTTTGGAGATTGAAAGAATTGTGCCATTTCTATAATTTCAATAAATGAATATACATTTTGTTCTTTCTTTTAAAATATTTATATCACACAATCTTGTCTGTTCAATTTTATTTTGAATTTTGGATTTATTAAAAGAAACAACATTTTGTGGTGTTAGTAAGTAAAATTATCTAAAATTCATTTAAAACATTAGAGCTAATTCTATTTTTAAGCATGGGCTATGACAATTTTGATTGTTACTATTCGAATGTAAAACATGTTATAATTGCATCTAAATATTTGAGCTTACTTATATAATGAATGCTTTCTAAACAGTGTCATACATAGTTATCTGCAATTATAATTGCAATATATTTATCACTGATGTCCAGCCTTGTAATTGTATATTAATCCAGAATCGACTAGGACGCTATAAAGCAACATAATAATCGCAATTTCGAGTTCATTTCTATCTTAGAAACATACCTTATGATCTCAATGTAAAACCAGATGCTTTTATATAAAATATTTTTAAACAAATCGCCGCATTCTGTCAAGTGGCCATCATACAGATTTGTAGTTCCATCAAGAGTCAAGTTGATATCTCAGTGGCATTGATAAATGATCATATTGCTTGCCAATTCATAGAGAGTACAAAAAAAATATGCCTATCTGGATAAAATGGTAACCTGTTAGAAATTGAACCTCGAATAAGTGATGCTTTTCGGAGGTAACTTTAAATTTAAACAGCTATTATCTTAACTGGAAGAATAAAATCAGGAAAAGGAGTGAGGGAGAAGAGAGTAGAGACATCAAAAGACCATCTAGAGATTCTTAGGAGTTTAACGATTACAGGAAAAAATATCGCACAAACAATAATGAAGACTATAAGAGAAGATAAATGGAAAATTGTTTGCGTACAAAATATCTGTGGATCTTCAGTATTCCCCTCGAATTTAAATAACGCTAGATTTGTGCCATTCTTTCATAGCAAAATATAAGCATTAAAAATTATAGCTGGAGGAGCCGATAGGATATGTAATTTTTAGAAGTGGAACTGTATTAGCCGCAACCAGTAAAATAAATATAAAATCTTGACATTAAAATTGATAAATATCCATTGCTCGTAATGTCTCGACCTCAGTAGCTGCCAATACACCAAGTTTTAATGGATTACGAAGTGGAGCTAAACTTTGATAAAGAAATTGACTAATTTGAGCTCATAAGTTTTGTGACTGCAGCTTAAGGAGTGCTTTGCATGATTAAAGATTAATTTTATGGCGCGAGAAAGTATGTGGTGGTTTTTAACACTATACTAAAGGCCAGCAGATTGGCAGAACAAGCTTAAAAGCGATTCAAATACTGCCATATTACTAAACCTCGCTACATTGTGCGTTTAGGCCGCCTATAAAAAAGTTTTACTTTTACTCAAACCATTTAGCATTTGCAAATGTACAGAGAGTAGTATGAAGTTCGAAAAGAAATTAACTGACTGAATTGATTGAGTTTATCATTATTGGATATTTCAGTGCGATTGATGATCGAATAATGTTAATTTGGTAAAATTTACAAAAGATGAGATTAAGTGAAGTATATAAACATATCAATTTTTCACTTGACTCGCTAATTTTTATACAACCACATGCTTTCGGGATTTTGTCATGCGTTTTGACATGGGTCCCAAACTTAGTTAGGCCACAAAACTTTTAAAATACTCGTAAAACTCATCGAAGCGATTAACTTGGCAACCACTTTCCAGCATCTATCTGCTTAATAAAGAAATCTGATTGATTGCTTATCGTCTCAGAAAGGATTGAGCTGCTATTATGGCTTCATTTTGATATTTGTTGTAAATTGGTATAAATTAGGCATATTCCTCTGTTAGTTTTTTAAATTATATGGAAATTTTACAAGATTATAGCACCCCAAAGACTATATGCAATGATCTCTTGTTAAAATTATGAGTTCTTTTGAATGCGGTCCAAAGTTGCTTGACCAGTTACCCATCAACACTCTTTTCGATGTTGTTTTCATCAAGGGTGATATATTTTTTGATGGTTGTGATGAGATGTTTCTGGAAATTATGGAAGATAGATTTTTGTCTTCCCATTGTGGTTGTTTCAGGCTGAGGGAATGATTCTAGCTGATATTCTAATGTTTCAGTTTTAGAGTGTTCCTTGACCATTGAAATTTAGAGAATTTAGTTTTGGTGGTGAATAAACACCTATTCATTTAAAAATTGACCAATTGGATCACGATTGTTTGAGATAATAAGCTTTGGTTGGTCCTGTGAACAGGGCTATTACTTTTACAAGAAAATATCAATGCAATCAGATATTTGACTCATCGTTGATAATCTTCAATTATTATAAAAATTAAGGGTTGCTACTCAGCTTAAATAACTTTTAAACAAGCTCAACTATTTTCAGCTTGTCTACAGATCGACTGAAGAATACTTTTGATTCCATTACTTTGCTTTCATAATTAAAAAAACATTTGCCGAACTATTTCTTGCCATCTACTCATCAGAATTCCTATTTTTATATGTACAAATTACTCCATTCTTGCAGAATAACAAAGGCATAGCTCGTTGTACAATTTTTATTAAACATAACCATTTTTTTTTCATTTTTTAAAATATTTAAAAGGGTCATCCGATTTTTTTTTTCTAAAAGCTAATTATATCAGTTTGTAAAAAAATAAAGAGTTATGGTCATTGCTCAGTCTCTATGTTTTGTAGATGCTGACAATAGAGTTAAAATAGCTCAATTTATTCCATTTTTTACATAAAACTTTAAAATGGAGGTTTTCACTAAGATTCAGATTCTCATTGTCCAATCTCTGTAAAGGGAGGTAAAAGATTGATTGAATAATAAGTTATATGGATGAATCTGCAATATACTTGCCAAGGGTATTTTGGTATCTCGAAAAAATGATGAGCGACTATTTAAGCAAGGCGTAAAATTTAAAGGATTTATATAAAAAGGTATTTGGTTGATTGATGAAAGATAATAACTTAATGAATAAATTGCAATTTTGTGGACAAGCTTAAATTTTGAGATATTTCATCATTAAACTTTTAAAGTTAATGTTAACACTTTTAATGCAATATGATATAGAATAATTGTGCTGAGTTTTTATTGCTTTAAACCATTTCAACCATTCACAAGATAAATTTTCTTATCATTACAGAAGTCTATGCTATAAATTTATCTTGCATTTAGTGGTTATAACATCAGAATGTAGCCTTCAACTGAATAAAAGCAACACTACTTGCGATAACAAATTCTTTAATCTAATTTTGATCCAGAAGAGTTTGTGAACTTCTTAAGGAACGACCTTCAAATGAATTAGCTGGACGTCGAGCATCTGAGCATGAAAGTTTTGTAAGAAATTGTCCTTAAATTTAAGCAATACAAATACTATAAAAATTAGCCTTAACAGCATTCAGCCATATTTGTTCCTCCTATCAAGAAACCCAAAGTGTATTATGTATCTCATAAATTATTCAGGATAAAAAAGAAGGAGTTTATGATTATGAGTTTTAGTAAATTTGCCCATGCATTCACGCAGACAGCTTTGACAAGGATTTAGAAGTACTAATTCCAACCTTTGAAGTCAAACAAAAGGAAAGTGCATTTTTTTCTTTGGGAAACAAGACATAAATATGGTACAATATCAAGACTAATTTAACACAACATCCCGTGAAGAGATTACAATAGCATTTTGATTGGTTGTCTTGCACAGTGGTCAGACTATTTGCTCTTCAAGCTGTACTTTTTTTTATATGGAGATACCTTAGCTGATACCCGTTTCTAAATAGTACGAAGGTAACACTGAGAAGAGAAGAAAATAATTATAAAGCTACATGCAAATTTTGGCATCACGAGAAGAACTAAAGAAGTCTAATTTATTCTTTGAATTCCTGACTGTGTCTGCAGAAAAAATGTAAAAACTCAAGAAAAGTTGTGACTCTATGGGCTTTGCAAAAGGTGTTCAAAGCATTAAAAATGAATCAGGAAATGTTGTAGTTTCGATAACTAATAAGTTACGTGATTATGTGCAAAACAGCAACATATATAACCGTAAAATTCATCCAATTCACGAATCAATCACTGCAAGCATCGAGAAAGTGACCTAAATTTTAAATACAGCTTTCCTGTAGCTGAACAAAATTGTGGACTGGTTTGCTGAGATGCATGAATATTACAATGAACTAACAAATAAATTTCCAGATGAAAAGATCAACTAGCAAAACTAAGTTTTAATTAACATTAACAATCTCTTTAACGTTCTTTCTAATAACATATGCACAACGTCCAAGATCATGCATACAAACTTAAGTTAATTTTATAAAATTTCTCTAAATTACGATAAAAGTATTTCGAAGTTATATCGAAATCTTGTCTAAACTGAGAGGGAATATGTAAATGCAAAGATTCATTTGACCAGAAAAAAATAGAGATTGTATCCTGATGTTTGCAAGTGGGAAGTAGATTAAAAATTGCTTTAGAATCGCAGGCTCAATAAATAGGAAGCATTTTCACTGATGCTGCCAAAATAAAGTCAGCAAGAGCAAGACCAAAGATTGTGGCTCGGTTATCTCCACACCAATTATAGGTATGACTGTTATTACTTAGAAATTAATTCCATAAATACATAAAATTCTAAGTCAAACGATATGTACACATTTTTTGCAGTTTTACCTCAGACATTTTATTGAGTAATAAAACCTATGTTGAGTAGTTAACCAAATTCATCGAAGAATCAAAAAAGGTTGTGACATCTTGATGCATTATATTTTAGAGTTCATGTCAATTTTAATATTTTAGTCCTTAACGATAGGCCATAATTTATAAATTATAAATAATTATAATGGGAAATAATAGCTTGTCTCCGCATGACTACGATATTGCCATTAAATTTGATATGCAAGATTGGGTAAAAGAAGCTGTTTACCCTAAATATTAATTGTGGAAGCATAAGCAAACTCTTGAGTAAGTGTAAGTTTACTCTCTGTCAGAAGTTCCATCAATTGCAGATATGAATATCTATTAATTCAGATCTAAAACTTCAGACATCGTCAAGATTTATAAGATCAACTTAGACGAAGATAATAGCGTATGCACCACATGCCATCCACAACTTTTAGTCTAACATATTCCCTTTAGACTCTATAATGTCAATTATTTGAATATAAATGAAGCACTTACAGTGTTGTGCGCAGTTCTAAGAGCCTATCATCTCATGAATGACTTCTGTGGGACTGCGTAACCAAACTAATAGCTGATTGGATTTAATCAACAAGGAAAGCCTAAAATTTGGCTCAATAAATAATTTAATTTAAATAATCTGCCAACGGCAAACTCCTTAAATTAATCTGCTGTTGAATCAGATAAATATATTAAAAACTCTATTCCAAGGATTATAAAGAAGATATATGAAATGGTTGAGCAAAGAAGTGCCTTTAAATTGCTTCCACTTTTTATCCGACCGCTATTTTTCAGAAATTGTAAAAGCTACAAGTCTGCCTTAGGTTTTTTATAATAGTATTCGCTAAAAAATAATATTAATTTGAATCAAAGTCTTGGAATAGACCGCTTGATATAAGGGAATGATCGTGAGAAAAGAAAGATGAGTCGATATTAAGTTTATTAAGTTCCTCCACCTGTTAGGTATATTCAAAATGCTATTCTTTTTAATACTAAAGGATTTTAATCAAGATAAAGAGATTAGCTCAAGAGAATTGCCAGTTAGTCTCATCTCAAAAGAAAATCTATCAGTTATGTGCCTTATCAGGCCAGCATAGACCAAAAATATGTAAATTATCCTGCTCATAACATATAGACTTATAAAATAATTGTGCCTCAAAAAAGTCAAATCCCCAAGATTAATTTTATTCAAAATAATTAGGTTTGCAAAACATTCATTGAGCCCAGCCCGAGGAATTCATTTAATAAAAATTATTCATCTTGGCCAAGCTTTATTCCCCTTATTTTAAGTGATGAAAAGAACGTTATTTCAGGAAAATAAACATCGGCGTAAATGTCAATGAAATAGTCAAATTTGTCTTAAAAGCAGTAAAAAATATAAAATATAAATTTTGAACCTATTAAAGAGAGCAATATTGCTGTTGCATAACACAGTACTCCTTCATAATAATCCTAGTAACAATCACCTCGATTTTGTAATAGTGATAGCGAAGAAAAAGGTATTGATAGTGATTAATAAAAAGATGTTAATAGCTAATTTATCGACAGCAAAAATAAAGAGGGATAGGAATAAGATTAAAACTAAGATCTTATAGGAGCTTCTCCTTATTTCAACATTTCTCCATCTTTGACTAACAACTGTGAAAAGTTTCATCAGTTTATATCATATACTCCTAGCGAAGAGAAGATACCCACGGAAAAACAAATACCGAGCGACCACTTAGTCACATTCAAAAAAGTATAATTTCGTTAAGATTTTATTGAAGCCTAAGAAGAGATTCCTTCTTCATAAAACTCATGCAAAAGACAATGGATTGAGATTCCTCCTCACCCTGAATTCACATCGGTTGAGTCCAGATTAGAAGTAGTCAGAAAATAAAGTATAGTGATACAATAAGAAGATTTGAAGAAGTAAATATACAAGATGCATGACAAATCAATTGAAAGATATATTCGCTACAAATACAACCTCAATCAATAAGAACAGAGTCAAGATAGTCAAGTTGAAAGGTAGCAATAATAGTAGGATGTTATTGACATCAACTATCTTTAAAAAAAATTGGATAGTAACAATATTTCCAGTCGTCTCTATCAGTAAATCAATAACTCATAGGATGATGAATACATAAATAAGCTGGACGAAGAACTGCAGAATTTTACGATAAAAAAAGCCAATTAAACTGCAAAAAGATCAGTTAATTTTATTGAATAGTAAAAGTAGTAACCTATTACGCATCGAATTAATAGAATAAAAAGCTGCAATATGGATGATTTTGCAAAAAAGTATGAAAAATATGCTCTTAAAAAAACAATAAATAAATCACACGAATCCAGCAAATGGGAATACTCTACAGGCGAAGGCCTGTATCAAAACAAAAGCAGCAGACAAATTATATAAAATTAAAGTGATAAAAAGATGAACACTCTGAATGGAGACAACTTGCTTAGTGATCGATGCAAAAAGAAAACCTATCTGAAATTAATATCTGAGAGCCGCAAAAAGTCTCGAGGAATAAGCTATGAGTAGCTGAGGACATTACTTTGGAAATGATTATAAATTCGATTTAATTGAATTGCTATTAATCTTATTTATAAGTGAATTCATTAGGTGCAGTTAAATGTTCGATTTATTTTGTATTTAAACAATTGCAATTATAAAGCATCACCCTTCAATAAAATAATAGCAATGACCGATCATATTTTAGAGATGGTTACCGACTCTAGTCCATAGATCATTCAAAAGTATGTAAAAAATCAGCTTACTGACGACCCAGCAAGCTTGGAGAGAATCTATAATTAATTGCTTTCGTATCACAACAAGCCCATCATAAAAGCAAATAAAATAACGCGTTCTTCATCAACAAAATGCGTTCCTAATCGATTCTCAGGTTCATCAAATAGATTTGATTCACTTTCCTACATTAAAAGGACATAAGCATTGCTTCGGACCTTAAAAGATAAAGGCTTTAAATCCATAAACGGGAAGGAGTAAGAAGGAAACGAAATATTCACAAATAAAAAAGATCGATTAGTAAAGCCACTCATAGTAAATTCCAAAATATTTACATCTGAGCCAGTTATGATTGACAAAATGATTAAGCGATACACTCTAAACTCACATTTCTATAACGACCGCATCGAAGATGTTAAGCTTGATCTCTAAAATTCAATTGATAAAGATATGAAGGAGTTTATTGATCGCAGAAATGCAGTTCTATAGTCCCTCAAAAATCATTAAAATACACAAACGGCTAAAAACCCTAAGTTTGCATGGGTGCCCTCCAAAGTCAATTCGGCATCAAAACATCGAATTGCTTATGAGCAGCAGCCCAAAACCGAAAGGCGGTGGCAAAGTATAAAGAAATAGGTATGCTCCTCGCAAAAGATTATGGACAAATGTTTTTGGCAGATAAAAAAGAAGCTGTTTAAATAGGTTCCGCAGACTAATGAATTTAATTTTATTATGATGAGATAAGATTCATAAGATCAAGAGGTAAACCTGGCAGAAGTGGTAATAAATGCTGATAACATTATTGAAAAACTGGCTCATGAGCAATATGAAAGATATACTCATACCTACATGAAAATGATGACAGACAAAACTGAAAGGGGTCTCAAATGCAAGATGAATACCTACTAAAAAGATCTTTTGAGGGATGAGAAAAAAATGAGAAATATTATTGATTTTTCCAAAAAATGATGTCTCTCCTTATATTATCTTAGGATTAACACTCTAACTATATTATCGGGGTCTGATACTTTTGTGAATTATCGAATATAATAATCAAACCAAATTCCATTATCGAAAAATTATGCCGACTCATTATCCTCGACCTTCGACACAATGCAGACAATCACGTTAAATTTTGGCAAAGCACTCTAACACTGTCAGTTATGATTCTTTCCTTTTTGTTGATAACATCACAAACAATAAAATCATCTTGAAAGATGCAAGGAAGGAGTACTAACAAAAGCACGCTCGCCCTTCAGTCAAAAACTAAGAGCGACAACAGCAAAAATAGCTATAAAACCTTAACGAATGCATTTCCACTTTAAAGGCAACAAAATTATTTCAAATGGACTCTCTTCGCAATAAAATATTCAAGTCCGCTCATCACAGTCATAATGTGAGCACTCTCATTCAAGATGAAGTATCTTTGCAAGCTCAAAAACGAGGTCTACGCCAGTAAATAGAGATGTCAATTACTGATTTAAGTGTCAAATAACTGAGAGAGTGCATTCAAAATCCTAATCGTCGAATCAACCAACAAATCATTGGATTGCAATCTTTTTCAGGAAGTAAGCTAACCAAATCATAATTTTTGCATTTGATTAAAAAAATAGGGAAGGTTCAACCAGTGGCGCATTCTCATGAGGAGAAAGGGATTGAATGTGTAACCATCAATGATGAAGACGTGGAATTTCCTGGGTAAAAATAAATCAAGGAGCTAGGAGACGACTATCTCAAAAATACTATGAAAAAAAATACTACTTATCTGATTCAGCCAAAGTACGAAAAGGATCTCTATGAAAAATTGTATAGAGCTTGCTCTCGCTATAAAGTTAAACGATGTTCTGTCTTCCATGCTAATTCTGGTTATAGACAAGTAGAAAAAATGGACCAAAAGGAAGAGGGAGTATTTAAACCAGTAAAACTAGGATCAGGCCTCAGTGAATTGTAAAAAAAAGTAAACGTGAGAAACTTAGCAGAGGACAATTACACCTCCGAACAAAAATAGATTCTGTTCGCTGTGGAAAATAATTTATTCTTCGATGTCGAAGCTTTATTGATGAATAAGACCTTGATTCATACTCGAAATCGCAAGGGCAATAATCTTTTGCACCTCGCAGCTAAAAGCAGAAATTTATAGTTATTTTCATTCTTGCTGAAAAAAGCAGGGCCTCAAGACTTGGCAGCAAAGAATAATGTAATTTCTGATTAACTCAGCTGGGAAAGACTCCTTTGGATTTGGCCAAATTGTATGGAGTCAGCGATATCGTCTAATTCTGCGAAAACTATTCTCCTTATTCTTGAAATGGAAGCATTAAAATGAACGATCTTAATATAGTTGATTGACGTTCAGTTCGTGCTACCATTATTTTTGTTTGTTTTTTGTTTTATAATGCCAATTATTTAAAGTGTATTTCTTGTAATCATTTATTTCATGTTCAAAATTGCTCCTTCTCCGTAGCAAAATGTTTCTGAATGGCCCAGTCACAGAATTCATTAAAAAGAATGTAGCCGCCATGATCTTTATCAATTTCCTTAAAAACAGCTGTAGGATTATCAACTACTATCCCCCATCTTTCCAGAGTATGACCAATTGCTTTGAATTATGCCGGAGATACTCTGCGATCGTTGTTTTTGTCAATAGCTTCGAAAGCAAGCCAATAATCGTAGTATTGTATCAAATAAAGCAATAGATATTTGAACTCAGCTTTTGAAATATAGTCATCGCCATGTGGATTGGTTGATTTGAGTTTATTCTTAGCAGCATTAAAAGCTCGTATTAAGACTGGTTTGGTTTCAAATAAAATTGGGAGTTTTAAAATGTCAATCATTCCTTTATCCACTTCTGCCAGGCTAAGGTATCCATTGCCATTAACATCGAAGGAACTCCAAATATGACTGATGCGAGCTTTATCCTCAGGACTGTTTGTGTGAGGTATCTTAGCTCTCAGCTCCTCTGAAACATTGTGTTGGCTTTGTTTCATTTTATACAATTAACAAGATATATCTATTTGAGGAATATATCAAAATAAATATAGGTATTTCTTAAAAATGATTTATTCCATTTTTGTTTTGCAAAATGTTTCCTAATTGCCAATTTGTATGAACTGCCAAATCACCGACAAAATGAAAATGAAAACAATAAATGATGGGGGATGATGGGGGATGATGGAAGAAATAATTAAAGCAAAAATAATTTGATTAAGATTTAAGTTGAGAGATAATAATAAACATGATATTGTTTTTAGAGCACTGATTTCATAATACTAATTCATTTTAAATTCGTTTTTCTTTTTGTAGATTTTGTTCTCCTTTACAAAGAAATTCCGCAGATTTATTTTGATTTTTATGCTTATTTAATTCATAATAGAGAAACATAGCTTATTTCTAATATTGTTAAGTCGCAGGTGATGGTCAGGATCATCTAAAACTATACCCTTTATTAAATTATTGGAGAGGGTGCCTACGGTAAGGTGTATCGGGCAGTCAACAAAAATGACAACAAGGAGTACGCAGTCAAAGTCATTGAGGTGCGTCGGTTCAAAGAGAACAAAAAATTGGAGGAGTGCACAGTCAATTAAATTAACATTCTAACCAACATTGAGAAGCACGAGCACATCATTAAGTACATTGACATGCTTAAAACGCCGAACAACTTCTACTTCGTGTACTAATATTGCAACGGCGGCACATTAGAGGGATTGCTCAGGAAATAAAGAGCATTGCCTTAAAAACAAGCGCTTCTCATATTCAAGCAACTCATCGATGCTTTTCAGGTACTTAACAAGTACAATATTATGCACAGAGATCTCAAGCCTGATAATATATTCTTTAGTTACGGTGTCGTCAAATTAGGTGATTTTGGATTTTGCAAGAGTTTGGAAAAGGCCAATATGACCAAGACTATGCTGGGCTCTCCAATTTATATGGCTCCTGAGATCCTCAGGGGATAAATATATAGCACAAAGGCTGATATTTGGTCTTTAGGAGTCGTCCTCTATGAAGTGCTTTATGGCTTTTGCCCTTTTTAATCAAACACCATTCCAAAACTCTTAGAAGTACTCAAAGAGACATAATTGGAATTTTCCAACAAGTAGCAAGTTAGTGAATAAACAAAGAGGCTTCTTCGAAGATTATTAACAAAAGATTCGACTAAACGTATCGAATGGATGTAACTTCTTAAAATAAACATCACTAACGAGGGGAAACTCGTTGGAAATAGACAAGAACGCTTATCTTTAGTCGAAGAAGATGGGAACAGCATGTAAAATTAAAAATTAGTCGAATCAAAGCTAACCAAAGAGTATGATGATCCTCCGAACAAAAAGTCACAAAATATACAAAGTACTCAAAGTTATTCTCCCCCAAGCACATAGTAAGTGTGCCTTAATTTAGCCACTCGGAGCAGAATTTAACTAATAGTGCAAACCATACTCAACCAGCATCTTTTCTCAAGAAAAAAAGCAATGGTGAGGGTATGACTGCCACAACACCCTCCTACACCACCGGAAATTCTCGCAGAAACTCCAGCCAAAACGAGGCGTAATTTGGCAACCAAAATATTAAAAGGCAGATTATTAAGGAGCACGGCGATGCCACCAAAGGTTTTCACATTGCAGCTGATCTTGCTAAGTCAAACGATGCTAACAGTGTGCTATTTGCATTTCTAATATTGAAGAGAGCCGAACAAAGATTGGTTGCAATCAGGGATGAGGTGAACAATGTTCCATAGTTTAGGGAACTGGTAATTTGTTTCAACTCTTAGCTCAAGGAAATCAGTGCAGAACTAGCGAAGTACAATATCAATGAAAATATTCAAAACTGGAAAGCTTTGGTGAAGACAACAGGCGAGTTTCACCGCAATTTCCGTGCGTTTTACATGATGGTAGTGTTCCTGTCTGGCTAAATTCCAAGAGATGATCTTTCTCATGTAGAAATGCAGATGGAGGTACGCAACAAACTGTATTGATTTCATTCAAGATAATTCATCAATATTCTCACTTCAGAGAATGATATTACTGGAATGCGATTTATATGAGATTAAAGATGATATCAAGTTGAGCAATTCATTCATAGTCAGATTCGATTTGGGCTTTTACTTCTCCCAGTTAATTGTGCAACTAGTCGATGTTTGAGTTCTTGGTGATGATTCTGTTCAAAATTTTAATGGAATCGCCTAACTCCTTGCGTTTTACTACCAAAAAATATTTTGAATCCTCTTCAAGATGATCCTTCTTCGAGCCAGTAACTATAATCACCCTTTTTGTGTTGAAATCAACCTCAGTCGGATGCTTTAGTGGCTCGCTGTATCCATCGTTGCACGAGCGTTTGTACTCAGGCTTAAAGAAAGTTTTTAAACAAAGCCTTTATATTATTTACTCTGCTATGCTTAAATTCAATGTAGTATAAAGGAAAAGCTGAACTTTGGGATTTTAAGCTAGGGACTGCAAAAAATTTTTAATGTTCCTGACAGACGTTTTTGGTTTATAGTAAATTCCAAGTCCAATCAATTCCTTTATTTTTACAAGTAAATGAGCAAAACCTGTGCATCTCATATTAATTTTATGAAATCCATGCCTCTTACAATCGGACATGGTCACGAAGAGTTATTCCAGTTCACAGGCCACAATAATTTTTTACTTTTCTATTGAAGAAGATGGCCTGCTCCTCATAACTGTCAGCCTTTTTTTGGTCTGTGACTTTTTATGGACAACATAAGTCACCAGCAGCAACAAGGCGAAAATTAGAGCTTAAAAAAGCAAGGAGTCTTCTTGTAGATGTTCTTCCAGATGCATAATAAATAATTATAAAGAAAACTAGTTGTTTGGTTTAAACCAACAGTCGAACTCATGAACTGAGACTAAGTCTAATTCATAACCCATAGTCTCAGCCGTATAATATCTAAAATGGAAACAGTTACTTTTAAAATATTTTATTGCTGTAACTGTTTACAATTGTGGATATTCGTTTTTTGGCAATTTAAACTAAATAGTCATGAAATTATTATATAAAAATGATAATCTAGGGTGCTCCATTGATTGAGATACCCTATGAATGAGATTAAGTAAAAAATATATTTTATTGTAGAACTTAAAAGGAGTTTAAAACCACTTAGGATGACTTTCTCAGTTCATTTTAGGATTGGGCATTAATTAGACTTAAGCAAAATGTGAATCTAATCTTATAAACTTCAGTTTAAATTACTGAACTTAAAGTTTATAATTATGATTGTGGCTTTATCTCGATAATTTAAGCATCAGTTCGGAAATCTATTCTTAAAAAATAGTGATCTCTTGCCTCGAACGAGCCTATTCAGAAGTGTAGTCTGCAATGCCTTCAATTCGTAAAAATCTTACTCATCATAGCTTGATACCTATCAGGCATTTTTAACTAAGCATCAGCTTTCCATAAAAAAGCCTCATCCGAAGTTGCAATCTTAGGAGTAAAGAATAATTAGCAAATACATTGCTGAAAAAAGATTTAGTTCTTTGATAAACTTCCTTTTCAACAACTCAGACAAATCGTTGTGCCATCTTGAAACAGCAAAGAAAATAGATTAAGCTCTTGTTGTAGATTGGAAGTCACTTTCCTTTACTGATAAGATAGTGGCCGCCTACTCCCTTTCTTGTCTAAGGGAAGTATAAGTTTTTCAGCAATTCAAAAAAGAAGTGATCTAAAAGGTAAACAAGTTTGGTTTGTAAACAATTGACTCTTAAGAACTTATTGTATATCTGATAGGATAACTTATAAATAGCAAATCTATTGACTTTATTCATGACTTATTTCCCAAAAGAGAAATAAACCTCGGCCAACCCTCAATCCCTAATTAAAGCCATGAATTTGATCTAAAAATTCTTAATAATTTGCTACAGGATAGACAGTATAGTGGCACCTTCAATTTTTAATACAAACAATTACAGCAATACTTGAATTTATTAATCGATCCGACCCTCAATAATTTGGCAGAAAAAAATATTGTTTAGAGAAATCGTTCAAGATTGGAAATAGAAGTATAGTCACTTCTGATTGCCATGCAGTTGCCAATCAAGCGATAAATTAAAATCAATGGCTATAAAGTTGATTTTCTCATCATGCCGAGTGGGCAGCAACCTAAAGTATCAGATTAATCCATGGCTACGAAAAATTACATTTTATAGGTAAATGGTAGTTATCACTACACTCTAAACGGACTCATAAAGGGAAAATAGATAGTAAGGAATTTAATTGTTGGTGAATACGCTCCTCTAAGGATTATACACTTTCAAGACTACCTCAGTTCCAAAGGACATCGCAATAAAATCGCGCATATTCAACACCTACTAACTGAAGAGTGCGGGGTGAATTGGTAGATGAAGAGAAGCGGAACAAATAGTGAATGGCAGGTTTCAGTGGACGAGAGTATCATGAAGCAATTTCTCTGATTTCAAAGTCATCTATACTTCAATCCGTATTTAAACAATATTAAACATTCATTATGACTGAACATATAGGTCTTCAGCACTCACATTTCTTTGTAGGCTTGTCAATACGATTCAGAGTTGGATTTTGAATTTGAATGCTAATTTTGTTTAAGATTATCTGCTTTGCCGCTTCTTGAAACGCAGTTTATACATTTTCACTCGTGCGGGCTGATGTTTCAAACATAAAAGCAAGGTCTTTATCTTTCATAAATTTATAAGCCTTTTCAAGGGAGACAGCCCTTCTATTTCAGATAAAAATTACTCTGATTCGCGATCCTTTTGGGCTCCAATCAGAGCAAATACTGCATCAGGGCTACAATTTTCAATTGCCTCGGTGTACCAATGCTCTAACTCTTAAAAGGAAGCAAGACTGAATATATTTGCTCTTACCTCGTAATGTTGTAGACAAGAAATACAGCTGCTGAGCTGCGATAAAAAGTTTTGATTATTGATCGAAAAGACTCCTGTCCAGCAGTGTCCCAAATCTGCATCTTTATGCTGGTTTGCTCGTCAATACGCACCTCTCGGGAATAAAATTAAACTCCAAGGGTGGCTGTGTAGCCCTCTCGGAATTCATCCTTTGTGAAACGGTTTAATAAGCAACTCTTACCCACCCCGGGAGGACCGATTATGATCATTTTGAATGTCTTTTCTTCTTCTCCTTTCATCTGTAATTCAGAAATATATCTCCAATTCTGATCATATAATCTACAAAAAGTACAAAATGATAAAATCATGATTTATCCTAAGCCAAAACCAGTACTAATGGTTGAAACCAGTTTGTAACTGGCAAATATTTTATTTTTATACCTAAATTCCAGAAGATGAACACTTTTATAATATAAATGAATCAAAACAGTGAGCAGAGTGATAACAATCTCCCCAATTGCGCAGAATGGCTGGAGACAATTCCTTTTTGGACTAGAACACTGTATTTTGGACTGGTCGGATGCTGGCTGTTGGACCTGATAACTGGTCTGCCTTCGTAGTTGGTGGCTTGCAGTGTGTACAATACAATTGAGCAGGGTAGAATATGGACTCTGCTGACTAGTGGTTTTTATATCGATAGTCTGTTTCTACTTTCAGTTGTAATATTCAATTTTAACAGTTTCCTACCCAAACTCGTACATCTGCACTAATTTAGGAATTAAAAAACTCATCATTGGTGTTGGCCATATCCTTTTTGGGAAGTACTATTATTATCCAAACTGCTACTCTTTTTGTACAATGGTTGATAGGATACGAGAAGCCTCCTCTGAATGGAGTGATGGGAGTTTGGTTTAGTATGGTCTGCTAATATTGCTACTACAATCAAGCTGGAGATATCAAATTCTGCTGTTTTGCTTGGAAAATAAAGAAAACAGTGTATCCATTCGTCCTGATGGGTGTTTTGTGTTTGCTAAGGTTTAGTCTACCCCTCGACTTGCTTATTGGACTATTTTTTGCAATGATGCAAATCAAACTCTGCCCATTACTGCCCTCAAAAAGGAGATGCTATTAAAAATTGGCAGCATTTATCACTTGTATCTCGCTAAAAAGTTGGGTGCCTTTTGAACACTCAAGGCAAGATGGCTCTTCAGATTAATTAAATTATTAAAATTTGCAAACTTTTGAAGCTGGCAGATTATAAGAGAAATCGCAGGCAAATAATGTTTTTTCAAAGAAAGGCTATCGACTAGGAGATTATTGATTTCACTATCATCCATAAATTAAGAAATGCATTTCTAGCCATACTATGATTATCATCAGTGGGTAAATCACTCAAACCAGTTCGTACTCCAGCTTTGTAAACTCTCCTAAGATTCTCCAGAGGGCAAAGTCCTCGCTTTTGGTGGTGACTAATTCCGCACATTCTTTAATCTCGTTATTTTTAATGCCAATGAAAAGACTTGGTTCCAGGGCTGAGCGTATAAGATAAAGATCTTTGCCTTGGTTCTAAATGTACCATTTCTGATTGGAGTTACCATTCCTACTCCATTGAATGATATTGCCCCCCTCCTTTTTCGATTCCTCCTTAATATCGAGCACCTTTTGTGACTTTACATTTTCAATTTAGTAGGTGTTGCTATTGGAGTCGAAGATGAGTTTAAATCTTTGGTTGAAGCGCTTATTGACTGGATATTGCACGATCTTTACTCCCTACTTGGAGGATGCTTCAGGCACATCCATCGCCATATTGGTGAAAGCGTTTTCGAATAATACGCTTTGAGTGATTGCGCTAGTTTTTTCTGCTATTCTCAGCAGCCAAATGATTTACTTTGCCGTCTTTTAACGTTCTCCGAACTGCAGCACTCCATCCCTGTCTGCATAGAAAAAATTGTTTGAGTCAGCCTTTTATCTTATGATGAAGGCGTTTGATGATTATCCAGCAGCTGATTACAGAACAAATAATTGTCCAAATTTCCATTGCCCGAAGCTTAATTTGATGTTTTTAATGCAATTTTAGAGCACTAGAGTAGAGAGAGCATGCACAATTTAATGAGACTTTTTTTATTCGATGGCCTCGATCATCCAGACTTGGTTTAGATCCGAATCATTTTGAGGACCCATCATTGGAATTTTGTCTCTATACTCATTGTTCTTTTATGGGCGCATCATTAGGGCCATCCCAGAAGATTGCTGAACAATCTGATAGTAATTGCCGTGCCTTAGTTCTATCTTTTCAACTGTGGGTAGATTATTCTCCATTGGAGTAAAATATGATTGAATAATAAATTCCATTGTAGCACGAGCATAATGCCATAATATTATCAAATCAGAAAAAAAAGTGACTTCCTGCCAGCACCAAGGTCCGCACCATCTCCAAATTGTTAATGAAGCTAATATGAGCAGCTCTCCCAATCAGGTTGTCGATATTTCTATATAGACTTATAAAATACTGATGAATGCAGAAATTTACGTCTAGACGAGTTAGACTTCCTTTTATGTGCCCCAGAATGTTGTCAATCATCCTGCAATGTAGTACTCCTCGACTTATATTCTTTCGATTGTCAAGCAGACTTTCCTAATGTTTTTGAATGCGAGCTGAATAGTATGGAACGTATAAGTCTTGCCGCGAGGATACTAAAATTACTTTGCTAAACCATTCCAATCCTGGCTTCATTGATAGCTTATAGAGAAAGCTGTCCTCTAGCTTTGTGCTGTCTTCCATTGTTATCTGCTGAATAGAAGTACACTTTTTGACTGTGCTTAGTAGCCATAACCCAGCATTGACTATTCTTGAATCTGAGTAAGAATAGCCGAGATGTGGAGTTGATAGAGTGATAAACGAATGGAAATACTTTTTATATTTTTATAGACGAGGCAGTGCACTCCTTATGATTAAGCCACCCATTGAATGACCGACCATACAAATTTTAGATATGCTTGCACATAAAGACAACTCATACTCAATTTATGCTGCCAGACGCATGCCCATAGAATCTATATCCCCTTCAGTTCGACCCTAGTTTGTGGATGATATGTATATTCTCACTTTAGTATTGTAATAACGTTTGAGCTAGACTTTTATTTTTTACATGTCCGGACGAGAGGCTCCTAAACCATGCACTAGCACTACAAATATCTCAGTGGGAGGCATTTCATCCTGTATCTGCTTATTCACAGCTTTTTCTTAGAAAAAAATAGGCCTTTCATTACTAAAAAAAGAATCATTGAGAATTGCAAGTAAGTTAGATTATGAGGGGTTCACATTCTTGAAAATCTATTGATTTTAATTTCTTAGTTGTGCAGCTAACCTTTCCCGTAATTCTGATTAATCCCCATAACTATCGACATCCCAGTTACCCTTAAATCTTGTTACTGATTATCCTACCTTTTCGATCAAACTGCAGCGATAGTGTTTTTATCCTTCGGCCATGAAGTGCCCTGCTTCCTTTAAAAAAAGAGCAGCTACGAGTTTCTGCCAAATTTAATATATTTTTTGCGCATTTTAGTGTAAACTCTTCTAGCATGTTTGATATTTTTTGCCCCTGCCTTCCCTGGTTTTAGTAAAAATACCCTTTCTATGTTTAGATAATCGACTAGAAAGAACCTCTTCATCTTCCTCAGTCATCAATGTTTCCCTAAGGATAATATCAGGTTCTGGTTGAATGGAAGGTGCCTTATATTTTTGGCTGCAACTTAAATCGATTTGTTTTTTGGTGATGAATCTATAGCCTTGAGCAATATTCTAATAATTTACTGCAGCACGCCCTTGAAGAAATAACAGAAACGAGTCAATTCCAAATCTTTATATTTTCTAGCAGTAAGTTTTAACATCTACTACTTCACCTTCCTGCCCTCTAAACTAGTACTTGTAGTGGCACCGGTGTAAACTGCCCACCACTTGGCACGGCACTGACGAATAGAAATCCATCTCAAAATACTCATGATACGCAAAATCAAAGAGATTTCCACTGTAAACACTGACCACTTTGGTTGTATCGTTCGTTATCTGAATTAGTTCACACTATAATGTTAGCTTTGCTATTTCCTTCTAACTTTAATTTGGTAGAGGGGTATCTAGCTTGAAAATACAAATTTCGTTGAGCTACACCTAATTCAGCCTAAAAATACATTAACTCCATATTTCAAAAAGAAAGTGCGTGAAAGGTAGTGATTTTCATCAGACTACGACCGATTTTAATTATTGGCTGCTTGCTTTTCGATGATGTTGACAGGGGTAGCATTCCATTTCACTCCCTCAGCCATTTGGTAAATAGCAACTCTAAGCGCGCATTTGACAGAGTTGTAACCAGCTAAATTTCTAATCATTTTAAGGTGAAGAGCTACTTCCTGATTGGAGATGATCATTTTCTACGGCTTTCTCAATTAAAGAATAACTGACTTGTAATAGAGTACAATATAGTCATCCAAAAGTAGGATAGAAAACAATAATAACACATTAATAAAAGGAACGCGGGATGATTAGTATGCATCAAATGAGACCGAACCCTTGATTATGCTCCAAACATAATCGAATGTTGCGCTCCAAAATTACTTTTGACTCGTACTCGGGCAGAAGTAGCACGTTAAAGCAGGTATGAGCAGTAGGTAGATTGCCGCTATTAGCGTGCCGCTGGATAAGAAATTTTAGCGATTTAACTCCTTAGATAGGCACTCGATCAGTTCCAGTCACAAATGTCAGGAATTATTTCTTCTCCTTGTGGCTGAGAGTATGCAAAAGCTCCCAAAGATATCTGCATCTTTTTATGCTTACCTAATGACTGGTGTATGAGGTGTATAGCCGCCTTCGTAGTTAGTGCTCTCCTCAAGTTCTTTCATATTAATCTATTCGTTGCCGTTGATGAGGGTGCGTAGTTACTCTGGCTCGAAAGTCTGCATAAGGAGGGGTTTACTTCAATGATGGCTCCTGACACCACCTTATAGAAGCCTCTCTTGAAGGGAGTAAATTGCTTAGCAATGTGCTTATTGAGGATATAGTCAGCATACAACAGACAATAATATTCTTTATTGTCGTTGGTAACCTTGATAAAATTGCCATCCTCCACTAACTACTCCACTATCACCTCTCCGAACCGTTCGAGAAGGATATTGAAATAAAGTTCCATTTAATCAACAGGGTCAGTTGTCGTAAGCAAAAAAGAAAGAGTGCGGTATGTATCAGGGTCAATCTCTTTTAGGTCTTCTACAATTTCGATCCCATAGTCTTATTAATAGTTTTTAATTAGAAGCTTTTTGTAAATGATTTCGGGGAAGTGAGTGTCGAGATGGACAGAGTTGTAGAGAGATAAGCCTAGCAACATGCCCACAAACTCGAATCGCAAAGGAATTTCATAGGAGTAACCGTTGAACCAATAGAAACGACCATTATTTTTTGGTAGAAACATATCTAGGTATGGATTGAAGATGGCCTTGGTGACTAGCTGAAAGTATTCATTTTTAACTCCACCCTCGTCAGTACCCTCCTCGCCTATAAACTAAATTCTTAACGGACTTTTCAGGTTCTGTTTTATTTTACCGAGCTTTTACATTGAATCATCAAGGATGTTGTCGCGATTGACAGCAATGCAAAGATAGATTAGTCCCTCCAAACTAAAACCTCCACTGAAATCGTGCTCTTGTATGATGGCGGATAGTCCACGAGACATGTTCTTGCGGATATTCATTTTCTGCTCATAGATGGACTCAATTTGCATAAGTTTATACTTGTATTCAAAGTCCAACAGGAAGGGGTAGTTAACCATGTTAAACTCCCACGCCTTCACAAGCACCCTCTTGTACTGTTCCACAGGTTCAAACATTTTTGTGGCAAAACTGTTGTTAAATTCAGCGGTCTCCATTCGCTTCTTATTCTTATTGCTAGCGTATAGCATTTTCATGAAATTGCATGTCCATTGACACTGGTCAGCCAGAAACTTTACTCTCTGTTCTTGACCCTCTTCGACTTAATTGAGGCGCGTACAGAGGCGGGCGATAACTGCGTTGAGAGATTTGACCAGTTATTTTAAGTAGGCCTGTGGTAGGTCATCCAACCACTTTGAAAATATTTGGTGGTAGTATTCTGCTTTCTGAATGAGTTCAAGCAGGCGGAAGAGGGTGAGCTAGTACTGATCGTTCGTAAAAAGTTTATTCCAGAGGCACACTACGAAGAAGTATTTCATCTAGTTGGTTGATTTTAAGAATGATTTAAGAGCAGCCTCTCCTTGTAATTCATCAAAAGACTTGTTCTTGATCGCAAATATAGTACGTATAAATTTAGGATTTCGCTGTTCTTACCCATCAGTCCGATGTTCTCGTAGAGTTTGAAAATCTGGGGAAGATCAAGGCCACTTTCTCCTTAAGGGCTGCCGGGTGTACGTAGGTTGTGAATGCGTTCAAGTAGGATCTGAATATGGCCAGCGATACTCTGGGAGTGGCAAAAAGAAGGCGAATGACTTGGTTGACTTCATTGTTGGACTTAGTCATATCTCTTTTGAGGAAGATGTCCAGCAATTCCTACGAGGAAAGCTCCATTCAAACTAGTTTAAATTGCGAATATATCAGAAACATCATCAGCAAACTTAAATACTTATACTGTTTAAGACTAACCCATATAAGAGAATTCAATATTATATCAATGCCCATCGACAGTCATATTAATACCAAAATATAGAGGAAAGTATCAGATACATTCATAATGGGACTTCGTTCTTCGGCAGGTGGGTGTTCACCTCACTGCTGTGTATACTCAGTTCACGATATCGTTCTTTATTATCTTCTTTTTCCTCCTCGATAAGTTGACGCATCCGACTGGAATACCCACCGTTTTAGAAGTCAATAGACAGCACAATTCCATCAACCCACAGCACAAGACAACAGCAAAAGAGTACGATGAAGTAAGTCTGTGCGTTAGTGTAGAACATCCATGTAGTCCCTTTCACATAGTTGCTAAAGTAGTAGTTGGATATCCACATGTAAATTTCATACAGACCAAGGGACAGGCCTATAATGCATACAAACAGTAAAATTGACCAAAACTTAGTGTGTGTTGCCAGCTTAAAAGTCACCACGCATATAACTGAGGTAAAACTACATAAGATGAAGTGTACATTGTAAGACTGACCAGCCATAAATCAGTGCTGTATCCACTGCTATCGACAGAAGCAGAGCTGAGAATGTATAAGGAGAACAGACTGATGAGCGTTGATTCAACAACACTCTACAATATCCAGAAAGTGAAATTGGTGTAGTTAAAGATACAACTCTATTGCCCTATAAAGTATATTTTTGGAAATAATCGATAAAGATATTTGTTCATCTAATAATCCTTTGGAATATATTTCGATAGTTGAGACTTTAGTTGATGTGATGCCACCAATTCACTTGTAGAAGGCTATTAGGTGTTCAATTTCTGATTATGAGAAGGGCGCACGTAGTAGACGTCCTGCTCAAGCACAGCTCGAATTACAAGGGGGAACGAAGTAAATGCAAGGTTGTAGAGGGAGATGTAAATGTCATCGAAGATGGTCTGGCCGGAAAACCCACAATAAAAGGCAAAGATGAACTGAGGAATCGTGAACAGCATATTTTTGTAGAAGAAGTAAAGGATCATCTCAGAAATACGCAGGTAATTCCAACGTCCGTGTACGAGTAACAATCGCCAGAGCATTCGAAATTCAGGCAAGGCATAATCACTAGCCTGCACTGCCCCCATGCCCTCTTCTCCATAGAGTCCGACTCCTATATGGGCCGTCTTAATCATAGGCACGTCATTTGCACCGTCTCCTATTGAAAGGGTTATCTTTTGCAGTCGAGTCCTTACGATACGTACGACTTCTGCTTTTTGAATAGGCAGCAAACGACAGCAGACGACAGCCTCGCAGTACTTGGCTATATTTGCCAGTTACTTCTCATTGTCTTAATCTCCGATGATTGGAGTTAGGTCTTCTCCCTCGATAAGAAGAGCTTTTGGTTGTCCAAGTCCATTGAGTTGCTCTACTTTAGCAGACATGGTTTTGAGGGCTTGAAGAACTCCATCTTAATTTTTGCAACTGTATCGCAGTATTTAAAAGTGACTCTGAATAAGATTGCAGCTTTTGGCTATATTCTAGGCCGTCTCCATCTTATCACCCGTCAACATCCACACTTTAATGTCTAAATCAGGAATTATATACTTGCTCGAATTAGATCCCGAATTGTTTATGGGACGTCGTCCTGCAATCTGTCTAGTACTGCAGTGGCCCCAATCAGGTAGATTCCTCTCTCTAAATCTGAGACTAATTATTCAATTGCTGCCTCTTTGTTCGCGCCTGGAGGCAGAGAAGAACTTTTTTGTTTGAAATTCTTGTATTCGGCTTCAGAAATGATTCTCATACCAATCAGCAAAGTTCTAAGCCCGATTTTGGAAAATCGGTTTAGCTCATCATCTAAATTTAGCTTTTGACTTGCTGCCAGTCGAGATTTAATGATGCTATCTGCACCTTTGGTATAAAGTTTAATGACTCCTCCGCTCCTTACCACGACTGACATGCGCTTACGATCAGAGTTGAATGCAAATACTTAGAGTAGTTCGAATTTCTTTTGCTACCCTCGTATTAAAATGTGCGTGTAGTCCTGTGTGGCCTTCTAAAACTCGAATCCCATCTACTTAGCTGCATCCACTAGAGTAATTTCGTCAGGAGAGGGGCCTTGATAAAATTTGCGTCCATTCTTATCCGTTTCTGCCACAACTTCATGGGTAACTGCGAGAGCAATGAGATACTCTTCTGCTAAGTCTTTCATTTGTTTAAAGGCAACACTTTGATTGCCCTCTCTATCTTTCACAACCATATCATCAATGGGAGTGTTATTACTGCCTTTGCTGAGCAAAAGGGAAAGATCTTTGTCGTGGAATCCTTTTTAAATTTGAGGTGGCCGTGCTGGGTCGTTTATGATTAGTCCAAGGTCTCCATACATGCGCCGCCCAATAACTGCAATTTTGAATTCCATGAGGTTCATAGTTAGAGTACCAGTTTTGTCAGTGAACACATATTCAATCTGCCCAAGTTCTTCATTTAGAGAGGCAGACTTGACATTAGCGCGCTTCTTTCTAAACTCACTGTACATCAGTTGATCCTTGTCAATAAAGTAGCTTTGCGACATCTTGACGACTTCGATGGACACGATGAGCGAAATTGGGATCATAGTGTTGATTAATACAAAATATGTACACCACATGAGGGTGGCATCGCCTGCAGGTGAATTGCTGGAAGGAGCTAAATAGTAGTAGGTATTTTAGAATTGGTTGAGAAAGGCTCCATCTAGAATGGCCAAAATGAGACACAAACAAATTTGCAGTACTAATATGATTGCCAAAATATAATTTACCTTGATCTCGATCTGTGACATCTTTTCCGAACTCGAATCTGAGTTCATCATAATCTTTGTGTTCCTCCCTGTATAGATGCACAACCCATATATCCACTTGGTATTTTTTAGACGAGCTCCTCTGTATAGCAATTGCTTGTCTTTATAGAAATTAAGAGTTTATCCATCCCAAACCAGGTTCGAAGAGAAGTTATGCAGTTCTTTGTCTGGCACTGTGCCTTACCAGGTTCCTGCAAATGCGCGAAGTGATGATTAAGTATTAAGAGCTTGGGTGGAGGGAAAAGCATTTCTTGGCTTGAGGTTTTTTTCTCCATCGAGACTGGCAGTTTCTATGAAGGCAGTTCCTCCCTCAATAGAGCTTGAGATGAGGATAAGATCAACGGGGAAGAGTTCCTCCTGCTAAACCCTAACAATCTCCCCTATTACTACCTCGCTCCACTCTACTTGGACGAACACCCCTTCTCTCAGGACTAAAGTTTTCAATTAAAAATTGAGTTCATGGTCGGATTTGTATCGTTGATAATCCTCATAACCTAAATATGTCTATTTGTACCTTCTCTGAGCATAGATATACCCAAAACTACGATCAGAGGAGCCCATGCTGTGAGAGGTCCAAGGGGACTGATAGCTGGAATTGATTGTAAAATTCCTATGACAAGAAAGTAGATGTTGGCTAGACGGTAAAACTGTTGCAGAAGAGATTCTGAGTTAAGGATGCGATACTGGGCAAAAAATCGTACCAACGATATTTGGAAGTGCGTACAAAATTACTCTAAAAGTGAGTGCGGTTGTACTCTATCTGTTCTTTGGTGCCAAACTAAAAGTTGTAGGGAGTAGGGAATATGGGGTCTGATATGCAGCACAGGAATTTGTATACTTTCTTCAAGCACTACATCCAACTTATCGATTATAATTTAAACAAAAGGACTAATAAAAGGAACAAACAATCACCCGATTTTTATTATTGCCACCAACACGCAAATAGATGATATTCAACCTGCATAGATTATCATCTATCTGTTTTGGCTCAATTTTAAAATTGCACCACGGATTTATTTTAGACAAATGTGCAACGGTATATCACTTTTGAATATTTATGACAATTAAAAGATTAATTGAGTCTCTATGAGGCACAATCCAACATTAACTATACAATTGAAAGATTTATTTGATAGTATCCTTATTTTATAACGAGTGATAAATAGTTAATACTAATCAAACAGTCAACTCTATCTTGACAAAAATCAATAGTTATTATATCTATTCTTGAACTGATAGTGATTATTATATCAATGCTTGAGTTGATAGTTGCTCAATGTAATTGTAATAAGTCTATCTGAGAATTAAATCTGAATGTTTTTAATTTATGAGTAAGGTGCTTTAAGCAGCCAATAAGGATGATTGATACACTTAAAAGTGGTTATCTTTAAAATCCTAACTGGATCAAAACTACTCCTTATTTAAGATACTACACCATAATGATTGTATAACTCATCAACTCCTTAGTTCAAGCCTCTAACTCCTTCCATTTAAAAAAATATTTCTCAAGCAGGGTTATTTTGATACAAATCGAAGATATGTTTTTCATCATCCACTCATATTCAACAGAATATTAAACTCAGAATTTCATTTTTAATCATTGTAAAGTATAACATAAATATCAGGGAATTATGATGGTAGAAAAAAGCAAACGCATGAATTGAGAGAATAGTAGGAACTTGAAGTCCAGACTGTTTTCAACCTTTATGGAATTTGCAATTTACAGAGCTTTGTCCTTATAGCCTTTAAAGTTGAAGGAGAAGAAGTTCATCTTTACCTTCAGTAAGTGATACAGCAACACTAGGATTATTATCCAAGGTAATTTTTGCCTCACCCATCTTCTCAGCATAGCTCCAGAGCTTTAATGATAGTCCTGTCCAGCTTGCTTAGCTTGTGCTACTCTTTCCTTATAACCCTGCCTTAAATTTTATTTACTTTAGTTTCACTGTATCTGATCATCAATAGCTGATCAAGCAGCACATTAATTGAAAATTTATTGAGATTACAGACAATTTGTTTGCGACACAGTGGGCAAACATGCTTCACCAGTGTAAAATACTTCGACTTTATGCAAGGTTCACAAAATCTGCGTAAACACTAAAATACGTGTGGCCACAAGTGAGAGTGATTGGCACGACCAAAGTGGCAAGACAGATGGGGCATTCTAGCAGGGTTTCATTTTCACCAGCCGTCGGGGAAGCAGCTAATGATAGTTATGATGTCATCCACGATATAATATTCAATGGTTAAAAACAGAAGGTCCTTGATATTAACCAAGAGATTTAAATGTTGATGGCTGCGCTCTCCTTTATGAATGGTAAATAAATAAAGAAGGCTTTGCTGAGAGCAAAAAGCACCCGCGAAGGGGCTCGAACCCTCGACCATTAACTTAAAAGGCTAACGCTCTACCAACTGAGCTACGCGGGTTATCCAACAATTCTAAAGCCAACTGGTAAAAATATCTCACACTTTGACCATATCAATGGCAAATACCATGTTTTATGTATTGATATATAAAATGATTTAAAACAATTTCACAATCGAAGATATCAATTTTAATCGGCTGTAAACTCAAAATTTTTAGCAGCTTTATTTTTGTTGTTCGATATGTTTGTTTATTGACTATACCATTTTGATTGTAATATCTTTGAAAAGGTATTTTCATTAGATATTTTGATATTTGATAATTGGATGTTGAATTTAATTACGTTTATTATGGAAAGAATTACGTTCTTAGGTTTGTGAAAATGCAAACGAAGCATAATTATATTAGTTTGATATGATTGATCGTGCTTTGAATTTCGGCCCTCCAGTGCAACAGGAATCTTACTACTTCCAACTTATTCCTGTCAGTCTCTCCATCATCAACAAGGAGAGCGAAGTCCCAGCCAAAGGGACCACCTATCGCTTTGGTATCTTTAAAGGTATGCTCCTATTCACTCAGTCTAACAAAAATTCGATGAGAGCAAGATTCCAATATAAGCTCGATTTACCAGGACCAGCGGCATCCCCTCGCTTGACATTCCCCCCTGCAGACTAAACTTTTACCTACCTTCCTTTAACAAAGTTCGCAGACATTAGTTTATCCTCCGCCTCACCCAAAACTAAAACAACGAAGACTACGATGTAGGAAGCTACACTATCAACGCAAACTCTTTAATTGCCGATTTCAAGGATAACGGTAAGCTGAACCACTAATTGAAAGCTGCTCTTTCTGATGATTATTAGCTGGAGTTTTAGATATACATCGAAAAGACCAGAGTATCACTAGAGAAAAATGTCAAAGAGTTGCATCAAGATAAAGTGGTCGTCAAATAAACTCCTAAAGTTAGGGAAAGGACTATCACTCCAAAAAAGACTGTTACTGAGGAGGTGGAAGTGTAGGCACCTTCCAGAGATGTAGAATCATCCAAGCCAGAACCCAAAGTTACGAATCGCACTCCTAGATAAATTCGCAGATCCAATCAACCCCAAATCATTCGCACTGAATAATAAGAACCTAAGGAAAGATCAGTTCGAGAAAGATCAGAAAAAAATGATTTAGTGTCACAAAAATCTGGTGGCAGCAAGGTTCCCCTAATCCAAACAAAATACAAGGCAATCACTAAAGTTGACGCTCCTGCTGAAATCAAAATGGCTGAGAGCCAAAGATTATCCACCGTCACTGACGCAGAAGTCGAATACCACCGAGCGGGTGGAGAGCCATAAATGAGAGAAAAACTGTTTCTTTGGGCCTTTTTGGTAATTAGCGGAATCATCATGTATTTTGCAATGCATCCGAACCGCAAAGTGTGATCATACAAACCCATAAATCTATTATTAACATCAGATAAATCTGAATAGAGTGAGCTCAAAATATACGAAGTTATTAATAAGTTCATGCTGATCAAAAGACAGGTTTTGGAGGGTTGTCATATTTACTTGTGATATAAGCTACTAAAATAAAATTTATAAGGGTCTTCTTATATAAATAAAAGGTCAGAAATGGCTACTTTCAATTATTTGACACCAAAGCGTTAAGATCTGATGAAGTAACCTCAGGCAACCGTTAAGAATCGACTCGACGCAATCCTTGAAAGTGATTTTAATCTGCTAAAAAAGCAAGCTCCTGGGGAGTAGGATTACTCCAACTTGACAGTTAAAAACAACAATCCTCTCATCCTTGACTACGTTAAAGGAATTTATGAAGAGTATAACATTGCTGATCCCTTATCAAAAGCCTAAAAGAAGTATGAAACACCCACTCATCACAAAATGGGGAAAAAAATATACATCAATTTGTACAGCTCAAGGACTAAAAAAATTTAAAGCCCTCAAATGTAACAATTCCAATAGTCACGCTTGAAAACTTCCAAGATGCTTGATGTGAGTCGTCAGAAGGCAAGCGATGTAGTTGATACCGAAATAACAATAAAGAGACAAAGACAGTTAGAAGATAGCGTATCATATCGAGCCAGTATGAGCTACTTTGATGCGAGTTTTCATGAGAGAAATGAAGCACTATAGCCAAGACTCAATAAATCATCTGCAATCAGGAGGGAGAAGGAGAAACCATTGGCTGTTGTCAATGACCAATCATAAAAATTGGATACCTTCAGACCTCGACAGCCAAGCAGATCTGAAAAAGACTAAAGTTTGTTTCCAAATAATTCCAAGCCTATCAACTCCTTAGTATATGAAAAAAGAAATATGCAATCGGCTACATCTGAGGAAAGTTCGCATGTAAATGAAACCTTTCGTTATTGTGTGGGCTGCTAGAAAGCTTTACTTCATGTAAACATACAAACGCATTAAAAGATCTGCAAACAATTCCAGCAAGTGTTTTAGATGAATCCCATTGAAATTGTTCAGCATCTCTGCCAAAAGATATAAAAATTCGAAAGATAAGTTAGACGTCAATCTAAATAATTACAACATAGAGATGTTCAAGAACTGAGCAATCACTCATGTCGGATATTGGAAGAAAGTCGAGTCATTGCTGGGAATGGAATAATGACAGAGGACTATTAATGCGAATACAAACAAGCCATGGAGATCGGCAGCAAATGGTGCATGATGACTGAGCAGATTAATAAAATTAACTGGTTTTTGAAGATCCGCCAAGGAATAAAAAAAAAGGTTGGTTTATGATTCATTTGCCTTTCTTATTATTGATCCATGATTGATAATCTTCTTCCAGAGTTGCTGATTAAACATCTTTTAAGAGATAAATTTATTTATAATCATGGACAAGATAGAGCACTTTTAAAAGGAGTGCACTTAGTCAGTTCCCAAAAAAGAGTCGAGAGCATCTTTAAAGGCCATCAACACATAACCTGAATAGGCTGGTCTTATAAGACAACAAGAGATAGTTGATGTCCTCAATCGATAAAATATGGTTAGATATCTCAAAGGTTTGTCACAATGCTGCAACTCATAGGCCTTGGTAAGTCAAGCCAGCAAGAAAGTAATCGAGAAAGCGAGCCTAAGCCTGGAAAGGGGAATTCTCGAAATATCATTGGTACTTTTGGTTTGAGCCAGAATCCACCACCTATCCCAAAGAAATTGCCCTATAATCATAAAACAGCTCAGCAAGAGGAGAAATAAATGCAAGCAAAGAGTAAAAGGGAAGAGATGAGTCGCAAATTACGCTTTCTCGATGAACAAATTAGATGTGGAACTACCAAGGAGAGGGCCAATGAACAGGGATTTGATATTGAAATCAAGCAAATTTTAACTAAAGAATAGCATTAACATAAGGTAAAGTAACTTACGGAGGGGTGGATGGAACGCAAACGTCGACAGAAGGAATTTCAGAATCAGGAAACGCTTAAACAGCATTAAGAGGAAGTGCACGAGCAAGAGCTGCGATAAATTTAAAAGCAAAAGCAAGCCTAAGCTAAACGTAGTCTTATTCAAACCAAAATTTAGCAGAGAAAAAAATAGCATTCATAGTTTTTAAGTGAGCAGTCAAAATTCGAGGAACAGCTACTTTCTGCAAAGGAAAAAGATTGTCTATATGTTAAGATGGAACAGAGGTATGTATCTGAGGTGGTTCTGCCTGCTCTTGAGGAAAGGAAAAACAAACTTAAGCAAATTCGCAATTTTAACAATAGATACGATTCTGCCGTCATTAATTAGCATGAGAAGAAGTATCTGTTGGCTCGAAATTCTTCTCATTCTGAGAAAAAATCAGAGCAAAATAGCCTTGAATCTAAGTGGCAGCCGCCCTTTCGCACAGCCAAATTGACAAAATTGCTCGAACAATAAAAAATTCAGCAAAAGTAAAAGCTAGAAGAACATAAAAAAAAAATGGAAGAGCATGCTCGCAGATAGCAAAATTTTATCAGTGAATTGAAGTCCAAAGTCAAACTAACAGTAGACCCAGCAAAAAAATAGGAAATTGAAAGGAGATTAATTGAGGAGCACAAAAAAAGGGAAAGGCCAATCATTGACGCCAGGAGAATCGGTGAAGCTTATATGGAAATTGCTAAAAAGATCGCCAAACCTTAACATCTGCGAAACTCAGAAGTAAAATCAAGGACCACAGAGGAGAAAAAAAATATAAGCCAATTGAAAAACTTTCTGTTGCCAAGAGATCGAAGTCCACAGTTCTACCAGCATCAGAGAAAACGAAGGATGGAAGGAATTTTGAACTCAGAGTGCTCAGTCAACTAAAAGTGCCAGCTTTTACAGATGGAGACTGACAAACTGTAAGAAAAGATAAGGCAGCAGGAGTAGTTAGATCGAGTAAAAGGACAGGATGAATAAACAGGCGAGCTTCTCCTTTGCAGCATCCAGGCCAAAATGGGATTAATATAGTTGCTAACAAAACAAAAATCAGATTAATGATTTGCTTTTATATATCATTCTTGCTGCTAAATGGTTGATTTAGGTTCCAAGTGCTCAACGATGAGGGTATCACCAACACGGAGTTTACGTCGGTTTGCATAGCTCAGCACAATGCAACCTGCAGAACATCCAGCAGTTGGAGGGTTAGTGTCATCACCAGAGGTGCAACAGGCGCAGCCATGAATAAAGAAAGCTGATCTTCCACACATTTCGCTGGGTTTTTGAGGATCGAGGTAGAAAGCACACGGGCGTTGTGTCGTTTCATGCATCACATTAACGCAAGAAGCAAGCTTGTAGGTAGTAGCAGGAAGAGGACCTGTATTTACTACACATTGCTTTGCAGGATTATTGTATCCTTCTCCTTGTCCTGAATAGCCTTTAGTGTTGATTTCGTAATTTCCTGAGCCTCCATGAAAGCGGCCAGTGTTTTGATAATAATGATAAGTCATAGCTCCACGACTAGGCAATGAAGCACAGCAACTTGTAGTGCAAGATGTATTGCCAAGATTTTGATTGTAACCTTGAACCAAATGAGTAAGAAACGAGCTCACTCGTTCTAGGATCTGCTCACCTTGGAAGGCTGACGACCCTAGATGAGCCAGCAATAGTATTGAGAGCACGAGCACAATTTTCATATGTAGATGAATATATTATTGGAGATTATTGATTAGTTATAGAACTTTATATTTTAAGGTAATAGTGCACTTCTCATATACATCAAGCATCCATTTTCTATTGAGCTAATACAACACTTGGCACTTCGCTTACACGTTTGCGACTCTCAGTTAAAATTATTTAGACTTATTTCTCAATGGCTTCTCGGACCTACCAGCTTTCGCAACGAGTCCTCGAAACATTAAGAGGTACATCTCTGCATAGCTATAAGTAGCCAGAAATAAAGGGGTATTTACTAAAGATGGCTACCCTATGATTAAATGCATACAGCTTAACGAAAGATGAGATCGAGGAGTTAAAGGGTTCCTCATTTATGACTAAGTTCATTCTCTGGAAAAAAGGACTAATAGGTTATTGTGGTCTGTTATTTGATTTGAAAAGTTTCTGTATTAAAGATACACTACCTCGTATGGCATCAAGGGTAATTTCTTATTGCCAATGCTGATTGTGATAGAAACCTCATGCAGAAAATATTAGCGAATAAATTGTGAAAAAGTTTGCTTTTCATTTCCCACACTAATCTCGAAATCTTCTTTGCTGTCTGTCAATGTCAGTTCATATAATAGATCCTGTTTGATGTTCATTTCAGCTGTGATGACTCGCATCTGGCCTGATTCTTCAATTAAAGTCAAAGGATCAATTGAATAGAAATTCAAATGATCATTGAGAATTCTACACTCTTCATTCTAATGCAAATCAGTCATTATGCTATGACGATTAAATATAAATTTGCTAATGCCACGGACACTCAATAAGCAGAAGTGCAGTATGTTGTCTTCAAATAAGCACACCAACATACATCTACCTAGTCGCAGTCCCCCATTCTTAAAGTCATATCCCTATTCAGAATATGAGTAATTGTAAATCAGATTTTAAAAATGTTGCTTTGTGAGGGAGAGCCCTGAAACCAAAATCGAGAGATAAGCTTTTTCCCAAAGAGGACTTAGTGCTTGACCTTCTTTTTGAGGTTGAGGTTTTCCGTTTTATGTGACTGAGTTAGGGATTTATATCATGTTGATAGATACATGTTTTTTATGTCCAGGCAATTTAGAAAAAACAGACATAAGCAAACCTAGCGCTTCGAAAGCAGTGACTATCATGTTGGCTGTTTCTACAACGTTATTCATGGAGCAAGAGAGCAATTGTTGACTGATAATTTACTTTTAAAGGCGGCTACTATCAAATAATTTGACTTCAGGGAGGAACTCAAACTTACAAGATGCACATAATGATGAAGTTTTTACTAATGTAGTAACCTCCGGAATATGGTTATTTGGATGATGCCTATTTTCGTGTAGAGTAAGTGTAACGAGTTCGTCAGTCCATTTGAAATTTACCAGATTTATAAACCCGCCAAAGATATAAATTGTGTTTTTGTGCAAGTTAGCGGTGAAATTGCTGCGAGGACGGAAGGAGCTTCGATTTTATACCAAAAGTTCTGTCCAAGCTTGAATCTTTAAATCAAAGGTCCACACATCATTATAAAGTATGGGTGCTTTCTTGCATGATATACCCTATCCTCCCATTATTATCAGCATTCGCCCTTTGAAATTTACACAACAGTGTCCCGTTCTTGGCGATGGTCTTCCTCCAATTATTTACAATTTCGTGATGGTTAAAGGCGGGGCTGGACTATAACTAAAGTTTTAATTTTCGAAATGTAAGCGGTAGACATCATTGCTAAAGGTACTTTCCTCTCCCTCTCCGAACTCTCCTCCAAATGCAAAAATATCACGGCCGATGAGAGTCATACTGAGGCCAATTTTGGGTTAAAGTTTACCTTGAATATCAGTGATTTACTGCCAGGTGGCAGTCTAGAGATCGCAAAGCCAGTAGTCATCAAGCATTGTTTAACTGGGTGTCGTTCCTCCATAGACAAGCATATAGCGATTCGTTAATGCCAAAGAGACATGGCTTTCTCTTGGAGGCAGAGGATTTTTCTGCTCTAGCTTACGCCAACTGGGGTGAGGCTCAGAGAGTCGCAATTGTAAGAGCTAGTTCGTAAGCTACATAGAATTAGAGAGGAAAATGAATCTACCCAAGGGTAGAGTTGAAAAATCATACCTCTTGATTTATGCACCCTCCAAAGATGTATAAACTATCGCGGATAAGACAGCAAGAATGACTTTATCGTATTTAAGGAGCCCCTTGAAATTCAATGCTACCACCATCTAATGATTCACAGTCGATTTTATAGACCCCTTCACGAGTGACACCAGTGTGATTGCCTCCATAAATGAGTAGCCTGCCGTCATGGATAACAGATGTGTGCCCCCACCGTTTGCTAGGATAGTTTGATTATCTGGGTTGTAAGACCCATTTTAATTTTTTGAATTCGCTACTCTCTTTAACTCCCTCCATTTGTCTTCAATATTTTTATAAAATGATAGGGATAAATCTTCTATTAGGTGTTGCCTCCTTTATTCTTTGTGAATGATTTGCTTGCTTTTTTGTTTTCCTTTGTGACTGTTGACGACTTTTTGATTTTGAAAAGAACAATCATTTTTAATTGACTTCCATTTTGGTTTTAATTAGAAGAATTGCATCAAACATTCTTCACTAAAATCGATCCATTTATTTCATCTAGGGCAAAAATTTCCCATTTCTATCAACTATCTTTAAGAAAGATTGGATACAAATTTTATTAGCAGTGACAGCACATAAATATTCTATATCTATCATTCTACAGTTACTAATTCCAGCTGCCATAGGGAAACAATTCAAAGAAATACAGACTCGAGCCTTTATGATCAATATTGAATACCAGTCAGACTAAGCGGCTAACAGTAACTTAGTCTTTAATTGTTCATTATCATTTACAATATAATTCGATATATATTGGAACATATGGGAAATTCTTTGGACAATATTGAGTAGAGACCAATCAAAGCCCATAAAAAGCAACTAAAAGTCTATTCGCATAGTCAATTAAAGTCTATTGATATTAATCGCTTGGACCAAGAACATTTGGATCTTACAAAATAGAGTCCAATAATAAAAAGAAATCGTAGTTTGAAAGTGGGCAAAAAGGATGAAGCTGATCAATTTAAATAGCACAATAGCCAAAGAAAATTTCTATCACTTAGTAAAGATAATCGAAACAAAAGCAAAATTAGATGGACTACAGATTGCAATGGATCTGAAAGACGGTACTATTCACTATAAAACTAATTTCTATAATCACAGAAACTTCAGCAATCTATGTTTATTATGTAAAGTCCAGAAAGGGAAAACATTACTAAAAAATATCAGACTAGACCTGAACATTTGATTATTAATAATAAATGTAGCTTTAAGAGTTTGCCAATTGAGCAGCCTCGAACAACGATTAGGTTTGTCAATAAAATAAGTTCACCTACACAATTACAAGTTAATTGTTCACCAACTCATGTTAATTAAAATGTAAAATTATTAGTAACTCCGACTACTTCTCTATCAATAAGTTCTATTTCCCAATATATGCCATTTAGGAGTAGTTATGACGAGAGCTGGATACTCAATCAAAATTTTCCATCATCATCAGAGTCAAAGATGAAGAAAGTTCCGGCCAATCGAAGTTCTCTCATTAACAACGTCCCTATTCATCGCATAGCTAAAAATAAATAATAAAAATAGCATAAAAAATAAGATAGAACTATAAACAAATCTGAATATTCTCTCCCAAAACAGTATTCCCCTCAGAAAAGGGAACCTAAAATAAGTAATTTTAATAATATGCCTTTCAAATAAGTAAAAAGTCAGTATAGTATTCCAATTGATGAAATAGTTGAAAGGGAGCAAAAAAAGGATTGCAAAAACTTCAATAAAACAGATATCAATAATAAATCTCTTATGAATAAAGAAAATTTCGGGGAGAAAAGTTCACTGGCGCTGATTTTAGCCAAATAAGTCTAATCACGAACTGTCATATAAGGCGATAATCTATTTGCATTCCCTACTCTTACAAATTTGTCAAACGACAGCAATACTTCATTCATGCCTTTATAAAATCATCAGAATATATAGGCTGATGATCTGTTTGGAAAAAGATTACTGAACTACTGTCAACCCACAATCGATCCTCGAGTTATGGCGGACCTTCTCGCACGTTATCATAAGCAATGATATTAAATTGTTTTCTATTGGCGAATATTTGATAAATCTAATTACAAATGAAATATAATCAGTCTTCTAGCATAGCCTCTAAGAAAGTTTAGAAGTTTATAAAGCCGTTGCTGTTGAGGTCCATCTAGGCCATTATTTGATTAATATCCCTCTCCTTTGGGGACTCTCCTAATCTCAAGAGGCCTGCTTTAAGCTATTGAGGGCTGATCTGGTCCTCCCCTCGACTAAAGAACTAAAATATTTTGCGCATATCTCTTTCTATCTCCTCATCAACCCCTATTCTCGCCGCTAGACCTATAACTTCATCTATTTCTAACCCCCAGTCTTTCCTGCCATATAATTTTTAAACCAATTTGGCAACTTCAGTCTCATCCAAATGATAACCCTGCAATCGCAAGAAGTAAGCTGCTTCATCTAGTCTAAGACATTTGCAGTTTGGAAATTACCGTTTGATGATATCTCTTTGCTATTTATATCGATCTGCCCTAAATAAATATCTGAATCTGTTAGGTTGTGTTAGCTCTGACATTTTCTAATAGAAAATAAAGTACAACACGTCTAATTATATACAAAATTAACAATTTTAGTCTTATTAACATTTATATACTGATTCTTATTCACTCAAGTTTGTATATTAGATTGATTGTTTTGAAATCAATTAAAGGCCGAAAACCTTTGGAACACTTTTGAAAGAATATTCTCCATCATTTTATCCTGATCTTCCTTTGATAAATTTCCAACTATATTACCTTCTCCCTGCACAATATTATTGGCCCCTGCAACTGTGTTACTTAAACCTGATACAGAATTTCCCTGTCCATTTACCTCATTTATGTGGCCACTCACACTATTTTGCTCCCCTTGAATCTGATTAAAATAGCCGTTCACGATGTTGCTATCTCCTACTACTCCATTGACTGATCCTTGAATATTGTTCTAACTTCCATTGATAGAGTTAATATGTCCGCCGACCTGATTAGTATCTCCATTAACATCATTAACGGCGCCCTGAACCGTATTATAATTTCCTGCAAAAGTATTTGTATCTCCATTAGCTTGATTGTTGTTTCCACTAAATATGTTATCTTGCCCATTAGCAATGTTGCCAGTTCCAAATAAGACATAATTTCCCGGCCCATTCATCTGATTTGTATCGTCAGCCATGGATGCCATTAACACTAATGCGAGTACTGTCATTGTGAGAACTTGATTTTTCATTTATTTCTATTTATAGAATTACTAATTTAGAATATTTTGTAAAAATAATGAGATTAAAAATGGTAATTTATTATTTGAATCAGCAAATTAACGAAGGCATGAAATAAATATTTCTGGAAACACAGTCATTAAACATACTCATCAGCAATCATAAATCAGAATCAATCAATTGAGCACACAGCTCTCGTAGGTTGGAATCATGTACTTTATGTTTATAAACGCATCCTAAATAACATCAGTAATACCTATCCTCCAGTCTGCTACAACAATTACAATGTCTATCCGATCAAATCTCCCAAGTTCAGCCTCTTTCGCTGACTGTATTATATCTTATCGCCAAGAGAAGTATTGCTATTCCTGAATATGTTGAATATCGGCAGAATTTGTCGGTAGTAAGGCACTAATGCTTCTCCTATCATTTCACCTGAAAGCACGAGCTTTTGAATCATTTTTAGCATTGTTGCAATTATATCAGGATCACGAGTGTTGAGAGCCGCTGACTAGGTAATAATGTACTTTTAATGGGGATAATCAGCTGAGGGATTACAGGTAATATTTTATTTCCACCCTTTTCCAGTAGATCGTTTGAACCCAAAATTGCAAACGAACGATATGGATCAAACTTTTATCTTACCCCATCAAAAAATATGGGAAGATAGTGATGATAGTCCAAACTTTCCACTGACACTTTCCACACCAACTTTGGAAGTGAGTTTTGGTGATCAACTTTAATTGGAAGATCCCCTCTATCATAATATCGTCGAAATTAGGAGATAGACACTTCTCGCTTTTGAAAAGCTCCTGATTTAGGCACTGGCTTTTAAAATTATTTCTTTTTTTATAGGGTGCTGGAGGTATTTCCTCCGTTACCATGTATCTTGGTGTGCTTTGAAAGAGATCCTGATAGAGTCAACTCATGAATTGGCTCGTGGATTGTCTCCTTCACCTTGTCTTTTGGCAGGTATTCCTTTGGAAAATCTCCAAAAGGACTATGAGGATTTTTGGGTGCATAGTCATTTTTCCATGGTTTATACATTTGATTGCTCTGCTTGCTGATCATTCCCTTGAGTTGATCCTCGCCTGCATGAATTAAAGCGTACACTGTATTTGAGAGGCAAGGTTGTCTCTGCGGAGTGAGTTGGCTATAGAACTCTGTTGCAGTTTTGGAAGCATGCTGATAAGTTATAAAAAGTAAAGTGAGTGGAATTAAAATAAAACCGTATTTACACGTTTCTCATATAGTTATTTTGAAATTTAAACAAAATTGGTATTTAGTATGGTATCTATTGAGAAGAAATGCCGTAATTAGGCCTAAATTTACTATTAAGGACAGATTGTTAGATGTTAAAATTAATACAAATAAAGAAATCATATATTTTGCATTTTCTGTTTTTTTGACTTCAGCCTCTATTTTTTTCCAATTAAGTTTTCATAATAAATTTTCAATTTCTCAGTTGTCTAAAGCATAAATTGATTATTTTTATTATAGATAAAGCTATTGGACCACATCCGCTGCACATCATGATGAAACTAAGCTGGTTATTTGTAGATGTGAGACTATAATTTAAACTCGATTGTTTGGAGGTCAATTGGAGAAGCTATTGTGTTATAGTAATCTGGGGCGCCATCTCGTTATTAGTTGACAGGCTAGAGGAAAGGAAGGATATATTTGTGATTCTTTAACTTGGTTAAGATTAATAATTATTAATTGAATTTGTCTACAAATTTTGAAGATTATTATATTTTCTGATCTTACTTTTAGGATATTTTAATCTCATTTGAAGTCGTTTTCTTATTTAACTCCTAATTTTCCTTATTTTTATCTATTGACATTGGAATTTTAATTGATATTTATACTCTAAAAAGTGGCCCGCTAATAACTTTTCTTTCCTATTTTTATATTATTTAATCTTTTTCTGCTGGTTGAGGCACGTTTATTGGCTATAGTTTATCACTTAACTTTGGAGCTTCATTGTGCTAAGCTTATTTGGGTTATTCCTTATAATATTTTTAGTTCAATGAATTTTGGCTGATGTCACTGCTCTTTTCCTGCATAATTCTTTCTCTCTCTTATTGCTTTTCTATTTAGACATGCTCTGTTTATTCAAAATTAGGATTGCTTTAAGAAATATAACTGCTCTATAGACTTTATACCTGCCAGTTTCTCTTATTATATTTTATTTTTTTGACACAAGCCAATCTCGATGATTTTCTTTCACTTTCTAAAGAAGTTTTACTTTGATTTCGACTTAAAGAACCTTAAGGACGTCCTCTCTTTTTATTAGCATCATTAACAAATTTTAAAGATTCCTCAAGAAGCATAGTTTACTTTCTTTTTAATTTTGAAAAATGACTAGGCAAAGGCAAAAGGCAATACCCTTTGGGGAGTTTATGTTGAATCATTATTCTTTGTTGCTAGTTTAGAGTAAATATGGGTGCTTCTTACTTTTAAGGACTGCTTTCGCTTTTAAGTTTGCAGATGGACTGTTAATTTTTCAATGATCCACAAGACCAATCATCACTATAATCAAAATTATCCCTTTGAATCATAGTTAATAAAACTTATTGTTTTGGGGGGAATAGACTGTTTAAATAACAATTTAAGCTTGCCTATTTTTATAAAATTATTAACTATTTAATTTCCCTCCAATAATAAGTCAAAATCTTGAATATAATTTGCTGATTCATTAATAGGTCAATATATTCAACGAGGTGGTAAATTTAGACACTTTTGGATTTATTATGATATATTAGCATCTACATTTTCAATCAATATTAATATGAATAGAATTTTCGGATTTTTCAAGGAAAAGTTAATAGAAGCAAAAGAGGAAAATCAAAACTAACTACAAAATATCATCAATGCTCTAGAATTCGAGGCCTATTCTCCCCAAAAGATGTTGACTCTTCTTCAAGATATCAAAACTAATTATCTTGAGTGGAACATCCTCATTGCAAACTAGGCTTCAACTGGACTTTATTATTCACAATTACATAATAAAAACTGCGCTTTGAAGAAGATCAAATTGGGAAAAGAAACTGCAAGCAGGATTGATAAAAATTCGATTGTTTTGGAGCAAATGCAAAGGACATTAGAAGAATTGAAAGGAGTCGAAAAGTTAAGCAGCAAATGGACAATCTAAATGAATAGAAAAGTTTAAAAACTTGATTTAACATTATGCAAACGGAAACTCAAGTAAAGGTAGCAAAGACAATAAATTAATACAATGAACTTAGAAGCCGAACAAATTAACAAAGTTAGAGAAGAACAAAATTAAGAATAGACGATGTAAATATTAATCCAAAAGAGTAAGCAAAAATAATCACGAAATTAATCAACTGAAGAATATAACAAAATATAAGGAGATTCTAAACCAATTTAGAATTCCTAATAAATGTATTTGTGAAACAATAAATCTCAATGATAGTTATCCTTTGCAATATAATTTTTCAAAGTTAATAATATTGAGTGAATGACACATTTTAATTGATCTACAATTAGGATTGAGGGAATTAATTAATAAAATATCAAAGGATGACTTCATCTCGCTATAATAGGCTTTTGACGATCTGCAGAAATGCCTGTGTTGTTTAGAAATGAACCCAGTGACCTGCGCCTTCTACTTTATGAAAATTATTCTCCTTCATTTGCGGATAATTTTCCTTATAAGTGGCAATTTCAACTTAATCGATATTGCCAGACATATCTCCATAAATAACATCGACAGGCACCTTCCATGCCCTTGAATTATCTTTTCCCAAATCAAAATTTCCAATATTACTGTAATTGCTAACAAGCACTGGCAAATTGACGCGCCATCGATGCTAATTATCGCTAATCTTAAAGATATTAGATTTGAGAAGAGAAGCAATATCGGATGTAAGCGAATGTTCATCTATCTATTGGTTAATTGTTTGAATTGGCTCGGTCAGATTAATTTCTAACAATTTTTTAAGCATTGAGCCCATTTTTATATAAGATGGCTTCGAAGATAAAGGGGTTGCTGGAATGTCAATAATGATGACTCTGTCTATAAATTTCTGGATTTCAGGAGAATTGTAATGCTTTGTAAACTACATTAGGGCCAATCCACCCATTGAGTGGCCCATTAAAGTTAACTTTTATTTTCTATTGTTCAGGTTATTTGTCAGAATGTATTGAAAGAGATCGTCAGCCAGATCCTTGAGAGTGTGAGTAAGAGTATGGGGACTGCTTCCTGACTTACGCGACGGTTACCGTGGTTTCTTGCATCAATAAGATATGCATTGACATATTTGGAAAAAGAC
>Ga0302188_10000047_pt1 | contig 87025 bp, 82 predicted proteins | sample II_Bog_E2_1_FD_198783 | JGI IMG/M metagenome (GOLD analysis project Ga0302188, IMG submission 198783) | Peat permafrost microbial communities from Stordalen Mire near Abisko, Sweden - II_Bog_E2_1 | ecosystem: Environmental > Terrestrial > Soil > Wetlands > Peat | place: Sweden: Abisko... | reverse complement strand
ATAAATGCTTAAATAATAATCATTGATATTTTAATTTCTTCGCTTAATTTTTTTATTCAATTTTTGCTAATTTCCCCTAAATAATCGATTAAATTCGATATATTTTTTCTTATAGTTTATAATTTTCAAGAACAGCCTGCTTTATTAGCTCACTTAAACATTCATTTGCTTGCTTCAATAAGCAGGCTTCCAGCTTGAAGATGTTTTTACTTTTGCTGCTTTTGCGTTAAAATTTTATTTGTAATGCTCCTTCATTGTTATTTCTCTGTTTTTCTCTTGATTGGATAGAATTTTCTGCTATTTTACTCTTACTAAGACTATTTTTTTCCGCAGATTATTTTTACTTTCTTCCTTTTCTGTGTGTCGTAGTAGACCGAAAGCTCGAATAAGAGGAAAGCTCAAAATCAAAGATACTCATTTGCAATATATAAATAAAATGATTGTATATTTATAAGCAAAGGATTTCAATGCCTATTTCCTTAAATATTCAACATCTTGAGTGGTGTTTAATAAGTAGTATAGCAAACTAGAAATAAAATATCAAATTTCAAGTTAGCATATATTCCTGTATTAATAATAATAATAAAACTTTCTTTATTATGCTAGTTAATTGACCACATTTATTAATCGAAAACACATGCGGTAAACTACGACCGTTATTTCCTTTTGGAAAGTTTTATTTAAGAATTGAGAATTAATTGCGACGACCATTACTTTAAATTCAAATTATTGTGTGCATATCGATTAATTTCTACACATGATCGCAAAACCAACTCAAGAACAGTTTCTTAAGGAAGACAGTCAGACCTTGACTTAGGCCAGTTCGTAACTAACTACTGATAACGCCTCTATCACAGAGTGCAAACAAGATACCATGATCGAGGATGAAGCCAAGAAGGAAGAAAATAAGATCAAGTATCGAAAGCTCAAACAAAAATTGAGCAATATGGGCTTCAATCATGACGATAAGTGTGTTGTCAATAAGGACTTCAGTAGCCCCAAAAAGCAACGAATCATGAAGTTGGCCCTTGATTTCGAGAAGATGATTAAAATTCAAAATCGAGACTACTAGGCGCTGGAAATCATGGCGAGAGAGATCTATAAAATTGTGTAGATAAAGAACGAATTGGACCTGCAGCTGCTAAGGCAATCGAGATTCATACCTGCCTTATTTTAGTTACTGCAGAAAGTACCAAGTCTGCATAAAGCATAGTTTAATCATCTCCTGCGTGGAATGTAAATATGTAAGAAGCATGGTAACTAGGTTTCAGAATAATGCATAATTTCGCAACAATGGCTGTCAACCGTGAATACTTGATCCTCACAAACAGACTCAATGGGCTGGTTTCTTTTACCAGCTGGATTATCGCCAGGGATGAGAAAAAGGCTATTGTCAGTAAGGCACATCTCAACATATGTTGCCTTTCCTTTAAACTGGTGAATTTGCTCCTTCTCCACAAATCTAAAGGTATGTCCATTATAACGTAGAGTAAGATATAGTCACGATTACAAATACAACGGTACAACTTATTAACTGCTCGCCTATATTTAAAAAAATAAAAATTGTACTCACTGAGCAGTTCTATCAGGATGAAACACTCCAAGAAACTGATACCATCTAAGAAATACTGAGATTTATTCTTTATGTAATTCGGAGATCACAGTCCAGATTGGAGCCAGTTTATTCAGTAATTCGACCTCATTAATAAACTAGCAACTAGAATCAACTAACTTTTGAAACAAAGATAATCAGCAATCCTCTCTCGAAACTTATATAATATCTTATTCCCTTTTTTATGGGTTATTTCAATCAATTACAGTAAACATAGCAGCCAATCGGTGCATAATCCATCCCAGAAAGTTATCCTATAGTTGTCGAATCTATAATGGGATTGGTAATCAAGTTAATGAACTCTTGCTTTGAAGTTTCCTTCATCACTGCAAAAAAATTCTTCGCTGACGTAAACAAATAAAATTCTCTTTTTTCTCTTTTTCTCGATAAAATTAGATGCATAATAATCTACTGTAAAAGATAAATGGAAGAATATAACAATAATAGCGTATCTAAAAATTTATTGAATTAAATCATCATATTACTAGGCCATCTCGCACTTGATGATCAATCAGTGCAAAGAAAAATATATGACAGTCTTATTCTCTAATAAATTTTCAATTTACCTGTTCAGTATATTATGGACTCTTATCTCAGGGATATATATATTCCAACTTTTTGCAGCCTCATCTTTGACAATAAAGTAAATCTCAATTTACTATTGAAAGATAATTCTCCCCAGCCGATCATTAAAATTTTGAAAAAATAGATGATGAGTAGACCTTCTATGACTCGCAAAGCCTCAACATCAAGTTTAGTGAGTTATGCCATTGTAAGTCATGAATACAACTCCCCTAACTATGAAATTCAGCGTTTAGCCTTGGAGATGAGATTTCCTGTCATATATTGGTAATCTTTATGCGCTTAACTCTAAAAGCACGTTTGAAATTCTATTGATCCCTTATAGATGTTTGATATTTACTTTGCTTTTTAATATTTTTTTAATTATCTATTTACTAACAGTTTTAATGAAGGTATTTTCTGTTTTGTGGTTATAATAACAGTTTTGATTCAAATTTATATCTTTATAATCCTTTGCTACTTAGGCTGACTATTATAATTTTTATTATTATTTAAATTCGCAAAAAACTTCGATGGGCGCATGTATCTTACCTTTGATCAAAAGGAATGTCATAATCTACAAGCCAGAGTAGTGGTCAACTCGTTTAGGAGAGCCATGTAAAAGCTGTAACAGATCCTTAAATCATCAAAAATGCATTTCTGTTTGTAAATGTTACTATTTTTGTCATCAGGAATGCTTCTCTACTCAGTTTTAGCAACAGCTTCTTTCATAATTTACTGAAGTTAAATGCTACGAATGTGATTATAAACTTAGAATGGTGATGGAAACCTAATACAAGTATCAGCCGGAGTTTACCAAATCAAAAATTATTAAACTCGTTTTTTGGCTAATATTAATAATTCTAACTTTGCTTAGCATAATGTTTACTGCAAACAGTGGTATAAAGATAGACTTCGCCTATTTTGTAATGTATGTAGAAGGTATTTTACTAGGAATCCTTATCTTTTTCTTTGTTCAAAGCATAAAACAGATCATTTATCATAAATCAATCAAGATCAAAGACATATTTTCGACTCAGCTGGAGATAGAAACATCAGCTTTTAGGGATTTCGATTGCGAGACGCGTTCATAAACTTCTAAATAGTGTATTGCCGTTTAAAAGAATAAATGATTAATTATCTACTTTAACCTCCATACCTATCTCATTATACAGAAGTAGAGTAAATTTTAATTTTCGGGATTTTTTAATAAGGACAGCCCATCTTATTTTGCTTGAATTTATTAATTATACAACTGCATTAATAAATATATTTATGCTTTAAATAAGTAACAATTTTGATTAGGACGAAGATACATAATTTCCAGCTTTCCCAGTTGTCTTTCAACAAGAGCTCGAATAGCAGGCAAATGCGTAATCCATCAACGTCAATTCGAGAGAACTTACGGGACCATTTAAACTTCCCGAAAAGGAAATTAAATAACTTCTGTCTCTCATTGATAAAACACATTAAACAGTCTATCCGTAATTCTTCAAATAAACTTGGGAAGATGGTAGTCATAACATCGATAATTTCTTCGGCATGTATCTGAATACTTAAACAGATATCGTCCCCTTAATAAACAATTCATTGAAGAAATGAAACAAAAGAAGGAAAATTTAAAAATAGTAAGGCTTAGCTCTCATAAAATATATGTTGGAGAATTTATTGATAAGCAATGTACTGGCAAATCCATATTAATATTCAAAAACGGTAATGTCTATGAAGGAAACATGGCTCATAATAAAAGATAGGAAAAAGGAATTTATGTGCAAAGAGGGGTCGGTTGGTTTGAAGGAGCCTTTAAAAATGATCTAAAGGTTGATGAAGGAGTCGAAGTTACATATAAAAAATGGGCTTATCAAGGAAATTTTGTAAATGGTTTGCGGCATGAAAAAGGCCTCTATGTCGATAAAAATGATATCACTTATGTCGGACAATGGAAGCTAGGTATAATGCATGGAAAAGGTACTTTGAGGACATCAGCATCAATTTATCACGGCATGCTTGTAAATTCTCTTAAACATGGTCATGGATCATAAAAATTCTTAAACGGAGATTCATACAAGGGCGAATATCAAAATAATCGATTTGATGGATTCGGGACTTACTCATGGAAGAAAGATGAAGCTATTTATGAGGGAAGTTTCAAAAATGGACTGAGACATGGTAAGGGAAAATGGTCATCTGGGGAAACAAAATATTCAGGTAATTATTCGGAAGGACTCAAATAAGGTTTTGGATAATTGTATTTCCCAAGCGGCAATTTTTATAAAGGTAATTTTGTTGAAGACAAGAGATAAGGTTATGGGTAAATGTTTTGGACTGATGGCTCATTCTACAAGGGAGATTGGAAAGGAGGTATTCAGAATGGAAAGGGGCAGATATATTTGGTTGGAGGAGAGGTCATCAGTGGTCTCTTTTAAAATAGTATTTTAGTTCAAATTACACCTTCAATATATTAAAAGCAAATGGAGATATCCTCTATGGGAATTCAAGATTTGTTTGGCTCTAATCCTAAACTATAAACTGAAAATAAAGCTAGAACTTTTTCTGAGTCAAGAAATTTAGGGATGGCAAAAAAGAAGTTAGCTAAAATTTAAGAAAATTCAAAAAAGAAAAATAATATCAAAAATAACATCTATTTCAAATCTCCAGAAAAAAGCGATCGCCAAAATAATAGTAATGGACGTTCTGGATTAGTTGGTATGCCTTCTGGGATCGGAACTGTTCCAATAAATCATCAGCCTGCCCATGGCCATGCTCTTTCTCATGCCCATGCCCATGCTCATCATGAGGGCCATGGAAAAAGTAGTGATGGCAGAGAATGTAAATGCATTAAAAGATTGTAAAACTTTCGCATGAGGCAACGTATTAAAACTAAAATGAATGAATCAAAAGTGGATCACACTCTCAATGATGATAATTGACTTTTCGGATTGTATAGATATTTATCATTAATATTGTTTCATCATCATTATCATTAATATTATCTACGTCAGGATATAACTCAATTTTTTATGAATTTACCACTGCTTTTAGTTAATTTAATTCGATAACTCATAACTAAATCTAGGTATGGTTAGAATTAATACCTACTTATGAAATTTCAATACTATGTTCATATTATTAAATATCAATGTTAGGAACGACTCTCGGAAACACTGAGAGCATTGGTGTGAATATTGAAGCTGTCAGCATATCCATATACAAAGATTATTTCATAGTCTCGGCAAACCAAAAAATAACAGGCATAACTTCCAAGATTAGAATTGATAGAAAGACTCAAGATATATTTCAATTAGGTAAAAATGCTTAAACTTAGATAATAATTAAGAATCTCTTCCGACCTTACCATAAAAAAAAATTAAATGTTCAGCTCTGTTAGGAATTTTGCCAATACTCAGTAAACATTTTTTGTTAGTTGTGTAAATCTGCAAAAATGTTTGTATGATTGACGATAAGAATATTTATGAGGTGCAACAAGTAAATCTGATTCAGTTTGAGCAAGAGTAAGCATTAGATAGAGATACATCGGGAAATCTTACTGATAAAAGTGTTAAAACTTCGGAACAAAATGCTAAAGTGGTAGCTTATGTGACCTATCTCAAAACTTATTTACTAACAGAAGGGTATTACTTTGCATTTAAATACGATCTGAGTCTCTCAAGAGGCGCGCATGCATTGGGATATCCTTCAAAGAAAAAGTTTTTGTGGAATCTTAACATTGCTAAACATTTATAAAAATTAGATGATCGTAGATGGTTTGTTGGATTAATCCAGGGATCAATTCGTAATTTTAAAATTACTCTCAATGGTATTTCACCATCTATAAAGGAAATGTTTTTGAGTATACTTTGATTACAAGAAGAAGTTGGACCAAAGGAGGGACTAGATTTAATTCTCGCGGCATTGATCTCAAAGGAAACGTTGCCAATTTTTGTTAAACAGAACAACTAGTATTTTTTGGTAATTATTGTTATTCTCATATTCAAATCAGAGGATCAGTTCCTTTATTTTGGAAGCAATCTGGTCTTTATGGTTAAGTTTCATTCTATAAAACAAAAGAATAAAACGAGCAATCCTTCGATAAGCACATGAAGAAAGTCATTAAAAACTATAACAGATTGTTTTGCATCAATTTGCTTTGTAAGGAAAAAGAGGGAGAAATAGATTTGATCCTCTATTTTGAGAAACTCATTAGAGAAACTGCCTTAAAAGATATCAAATATTAATATTTTGATGTGCACTGTGCTTCCAAGGGACAACGCTTCGAAAGATGCAATTATTTAATTGACAAAACTCGAGGAGTTAATAAATTTTTTGGATATTACAAAGAGGATATCGAGAAACAAATGGTTGAGCACACACAACAAGGTGTAATACGAGTCAATTGTCTTGATAATCTCGACAGAACGAATCTTATTCAATCCAAAATTGCTTATGATGTTCTTACCAACATTTTAGTCGAGTTATAATTCGATTTGAATACCTATGTGAATAGTTCATCAATCGTGACGGCTGCAGATAATGTAAATAACACCTGCATCCTTATCATTCATTTGAAAAATGCTTGGGCCGACAATGGTGACATGATTTCAAAACACTACACAGGAACGGGCTCAACTCACACAAATGTAACTAGAACTGGCAAACGTGACATAAAAGGGATGATGGATCATGGATTTAAAACCTGCAAACGACTTTATCAGCAATATGTGGATGACAATCAGAAGCAAGAAGTTATTGACATTTTATTGGGAGAACACACTTAAACTGTGAATTTATCGGAAATCTAAGCCAGACTGAAAACTCTGGACCAAGACTAAAATTCAGATCAAATGACTAATAGCTTAATTTAAAATTGGTGATATTCATGCCGATCACTTTCCCAATGTTTTGTAATACTAACTACTTCCATATCGTCCAAATTCTGTCGTTTCTATGTAACTGCCTGGACCAGGGGTTGTAGACGTTTTCCAAAAGCCATCTTCATATTTCGCTGTCTTAGAAAACACTCGTCTCCCATTGCTTTTTCGATGAGATAGCACAAAATTGCTGTCTCCATTTAATGAATCCCCTTCCCTATAAGTCGAGGGTCCCGGACTTACTTTTATGGTTGAAAATCTTTAGGTCCTAGGATGAATAATAGAAAAGCGAATATCCGTATATTTTCCAACAGAAAACCTTCCTTTTTTGGGTTATAGATCTACCTCCTGATGGGCAGCCGGTCCAGGAGTTTTTTTCGAAGTCAGATTCTCTTCAATAAAATCAAGAGGCTTCGGTCTCATTGTATATCTATAATTATTTTTCTTGTTCTTTTCATTTGCATACTATATAAAAAATAATATACTGCACCGGGTCCAGGAATTTTTTGGATTTGAGGGACGAGATAAGAGTTATCAGGCAATTTATCGCGGCATATTCCGAAACTCTTCCCCTTTGACTTGGATTTGTTCTCTTAAACAAAACTTGCGATTTAATATTTTGTGACTGGTGGACTTGCGGTTAGAGTTTTAGTAAAATCTGATTTTTCTCCATAACCTATGGAGGCTTTCCTGTTAGATAGTTGACTGTCGTAGGAATAAAAAGCATTTGGACATCTGAATAAATAAAACAATACTCAGGATTTGGTAAGGGAAATCGCTTGGATTTTGAAAACATGTGAATTTATTTTGAAGTTGAATTGTTTGTAGGGTGGTTGCGGACGGCAGCGCTGGTTGTGATTGAGAAGGACATAGTATCGTATTCTAATTTTATTTATTACTCTAGGAATTAAAATTATGCAAATGAAGCTTAATTACCATTTTATGACCAAAAAATAATTTGACAGCACAAGGTCTTTCGATCTACTTAAACATTTGAATTCTGAACATACTTTCATAAATTTAGTATTTAATGCAGAAAGAAATTTAATCGATTAATTGGGCTATCCCTTAACTTAATAAATATTTTATAGTTTTCACTATACAACAATATCACTCAACAGCATTTTTTGTCCTTACTTTTGACTGGTTGACTAAGACTCGCTCCTTTCTTTTCAGGCATGGATTTAATATTCTTTAAACTTAATTTTTCTTATAATTTCCTCGCCAACTCCATGAAAATATCCTTTATCTTCTCATTCTCCTTTGCAGAACACTCCATATAGATTAATTTCTTTTGCACACAAAATTATTTTATCTTCTATTGTGGTACTTTTCTTTGATCGTTTAGATCAGACTTATTTCCAATCAGGAAAAAGATGGCGTCCTTCTCAGCGTAGGTTTCCACTTCGTTCATCCAAAATTTACAGATATTTTAAAAACTTAAAAGATCTGTTAAATCAAAAACAAGAAGAATACCCTGGCTACCTCTATAGTACGCACTCGTAATAGTTCTAAATCTTTCCTGCCCCGCAGTATCCCAAATCTGAAATTTAACATTTTTATTATCCACCTGTATAGTCTTGAACCTGAAGTCTACTCCGATTGTAGCGAGATAAGTCTATGAGAATTGATTTTCCACGAATCGAACTAGAATAGCAGACTTACCAACTCCTGAATTGCCAATGATGACTGTTTTGTATAAATGATCGAACTCCTTAATCATAGGCTAATAATATTAAATCTATCATGCTATCATGCTATCATTTGAGTAATACTCACAATCATTCTGGAACACCTTCTGCCTGAGCCTCTTATAATTTCCTTTTAGCTTATTATTGCTCCGCAAGCAGCTTTTACTCAATTAAAAATTTATTCATATACTCTTACTCGGTCTTCATTAGCTTCCTTTAAGATTTTTATCGAGCTCTTTCTACTCTTTTATCAATGATCAGCTGTCTTCTGGCTCGTTCTACTAATTTTGCTTCAGAATGTTGCTTTGTAATAACAGTTTTCGTTTATTGTAGTATTTCTGCTTAGCATAAATGATACTCTGAGATTCATTGATATATTGTTCATCTTCATGAGCAAGAGCGAAGGCTCCAGCAAAAAGAGTTGGTAAAACTTCGCTAATAAGTCGTAACTCTATGGGATTTCTAAAAAATCCATTTCCTTAAGCATAGTTCATAGTATTTATTTTAATGTCCCGAAGGTATTGTTTGGCAATAACTCGAGAGAATACTTTTCTATGTGTTTTTATCTTTTTTTATTTGTCTTTTTTGAAAGTCTGAACCATTTTAAGCTATGTTAATAAGCAACTACATTTTATTGTTCTAATTTTTCTTATTGATCGTACATATTCTGTATCTTTTTGTTCTCCTCCTTTTCATACAGTCTCAACTATTGTTGCCGATTGCTCATTATTTTTAACTCTTATTCCTGTAGCACTTCCATTCTACTAATTTAAAGCGTTCTTCCGCATAGGACATTCAATAATGGTTCCACCTCATAATCGAAATCAAAAAGTTAGTTATCCCATATTTGAGTTTATCTACTTATTTGGAATAATACATATCCTGCCCCTCTGCGTCTTCAAGTCTGTGACGAGTTACTTTATTTTCAGAGAGTGGCTCAGTTTGGGATCCGTATTCATATTTTGGAGGTTTATCTGTCAATGATTATACAAATTCATCGGTGAATATTTCAATATTTGCTCTCTTATTTCCCTCAAATGAATTTGTTGTTTATTGAGGAGGTTTTTGAGCCCTAATTGGTGAGGTTGATTTATCATCACCGTTTTCATTTTTTTTTGAGACGACTATAGCTGAATATGTATTTCCTCTGAAAACTCTTTTGTCCCACATGAGATTGTTATAGATAAGCTTGCTTAATAGATAGAAGAGTACATTTAGTCTTCCTCTTCGACTTAAGGTTCTTCTTTGTACTTTTTTTTTGGTTTCACAACCTTGGGTGCTGCAGAAAATTATTCAGTCATTTATTTAATATAACTTACAAATGCAAATCAACTAAATTCAAAAAAACAAATAGTCCCTATTAATTTTAATTTCAATGTTATTCATGTAATATTTTATTAATCTATTTTCTCTGCTTTCATATCTGTAAACTGTTATTTTAATATCAATTTTTTATTTACATTCAAACTGAATCTAATAATTTTACTGATACAAAGTTTATTCTATTGTATCATAATTCTCTTCTAATTTAATTCAAAAACACTATTCTTAAATTAGTTTTATAATTTAATCTTTATTATCATTACTTTTTATGGACAAAACCTTAAATACAAGCAATTATTATGATCTGGGAGCCAGCATCGACGTGTAAAGCTTAAATTAGGATGTGAGAAAGTTAATTAATACCTTGAAGATTGATTTGAAGGATGCAAAGGAAACAGAAAATCAAGTCAGACAACAACTAGCTGCACAAAGAAGTATCACCTCAAATCTGCAAATTAATCAAAATCTTGAAAAAAAAAAGTGCGTTAGGCTCTAAGAAAAGATATCAAATCTAGAGGATGAAATGAAGAGAATGAATGAATAACTTAAATCTTACAGAGGGGCAAGTACAATCAAATTCAGTGGACCTAGCATTGATTAAATTGATTCACTGAGAAGGGATTATGATTAATTAGAATTGGAGGTAAATAAAAAAACAACAATCATTTAGAAGTAATTTTTGTCTAATTTAGTCTCAATACATAGCTTAATTCAACTAAATCTTTACTTTCAAGTAAAATTACCGAGGTCTAGACTCTTAGTAAGTAATTAAAAACCCAAAAATCTATTTCTGGTAATAAGGCTCCATCTCAAGTAAAAGATCCAGCGTTTGAGAAGAAATATGCTGAAGCGATTGAATAAAAGTTAAATTTGTGATATTTAGATCTCAATTTGCTCAAAGGAAAAGTGAACTTTAAAAGAAACTGAAAAATGTGAATGAATAATTGAATGAATGCAACAAATTGAATCAAGAGTTAAGAAGAAAATGTGATAAATTAGAATAAAAATTAGCAAGAAAAAGAGATTTGGAGGCAAATTCTGATTTTTTAATATCCCCATCAAAGTCATTCGAGCAAGTTTAAAAGAAAGGAGATGATATAGATGATTAAGATCAACTTACTTTCCCAAATTGCCATCAAGAAACTGTTTAATTCATTGTCAATTATCTCAAACATATACCTAATGCCAAGGAAAAATTCAGATTCTTAAACATACTTGGCGCTTTATCTTAAAACCAAATCGAAGAAATTAGCGAAACATTTCTTGAAGGAGAGTGATAGTTATAAAACATTATCGTAGAAAATATTTATAATATAATTAAGTTCTTATTTTTACATTTTTTGAATTACGCTTTTTGTCAAGTAGATATAATCATTTTAGGATAATTTAATGAAGTTCCTTCAAAATTGATAATGTTCATTCCTTATCTCAGGGCTATAAAATATGCTAATCATCAAAAGTAATAGGCCATATAATATAATTTATTGTATAAGTAATGTGACTATATTGGATTTAATCAGGCCTCGTTTATTAATGGGTCTTCAGCTTCGGCATCTTCTTTCAATTCTTCAATGACAGTTTAAGGAGTGGTTTCTATCTCAGCATCTTGATCAACTACAACTGGAGTTTAAAGTTCAATATCTGAGGATCCTTCGGCCTCTCCTTCAGTATCTTCAGCCTGATCTTCTGTAGGAATAGCCGCGGGCTCATTTTCTTCTGCACTTTCTTGGTTATCATTGCTTTCTTCAGCTTATACATTGATAGTTTCTTCAGTTTATGGAGCTTACTCACTTAACTATTTTTCCTATGTGTTAGCCTAATCACTACTTTCTACTTCTGAGGATGCAATTTCTTCAACAGGAATAGTAGTTGCTTCTTAATGATTTTAAATTTAAGATTAAGTCACAATTTCAGACGTTGCTTGAGTTTAAGCGTTATTCAAATCCTAATTTGTTGGAGCATTAACTTCAACTTGCTATTGAGTAGTTTCTTAGGTGGTTTTTATAAGAGCTTCTTCAGGAGCTTCTTAAAGGGTTTCTTTGGGAGTTTCTTGAGGAACTTATTTGGAAGTCTTTTTATTTTTTCCTTGATGTTTTTTGCTTCCTTTACTCTTTTTAGTGTCAGATACTTTAATTTTTTTTCCCTTTTCATTATCGGTGGTTTCCTTTTTCTTATCTTTTTAATCTTTAGAGGATTTTTAAGCCTATTTTTTTGAACACTTCTTGTTTTTTGATTTACATTATTTATCATCATTTCCTTTTTCCTTAGTTTATTTTTGAGCTTTTTAAGAAGTTTCAGCTGCTTTTGTTTTTTTGCCAATTTTGTCATTCTTTTCTTCATCCTTGGGAGATACTTCAGGTGTTATCTTACTTTTAGATTTCTTTACTTTATCATTCTTTTTTGTCACCTGCTATTCTTTCGAAATTTCTTGTTTATCTTTTTTCTCTTAGATAATTGTTTTTGCTGTTTTTTTAGGCTCCTTCTATTTGTTCTGCTTTTTCAATACTTTCTCAGCACTATTCTCTTTTGCCTTTCCAATATTATCTCCTTTCTAAGTTTCTTATTTTCCTTTGTTATCCTTCTCTACTTTTTTAATTTTTTTATCTGATGATTTCACCTCACTAGTCTTCTTCTTTTGTGCTTGATCAGTTGATTATTTACCTTCATTTTAAATCTCAACTTGCTCAGCCGCACTAACTATTTTATCACGATCCGAAGGCGAGGATTTGCTGATCTTGGCATTTTCTCTAACTCCAGCTTCCTCTGTTTTCGTTTTGCCTTGAGGTCTTTTTTCCATAGTCTGCCAAAGGCAAAGGAAAATGACAACTAACACCAATACTCTAGGATTCATATATCTTTCTAAATAAAATATATTTTATAAATGATTGGACTTTAATGCCAATGTAAAAATTAATTATTATGTAATTTTATTTCATAATAATGATGTCATTCAAGCTTTAATCAAACACCGATTTCAGAGTAATAGGTTTTGAAGTCAAATTTCTGTCCGGGAGAGGCAAATGCTCCGGGAACTTTTTCGTTAAAGTCAGTCATGTAGTCTTCAAATTCTTTCTTTCCCTCAACAGTTGTGAGGTTGAAGGGGAATCTTTTTGGATCCCTCACGATTTCAGTTTCTTTTTAAGTGAACCAAACGTCAGTCTCCTCATTCATAAAATATTTATCCCAACCATCGTGTCTAATAATACCGTAGTTTTGCATTAGTTCGAAGGGGACCATTTTAGGTACGTGAGTCTTTCTTGCATTAGGAGTGATATCCGAAAAGTAATTATTGTGCATGTGATTTGCCCATTCAGCATTGAGTTTTAACCATTCAGTATAGGTATGAGAGGCGGCCTCGTTCTTGATATAGTCGGGCACGAAAAATCCAGGTAAAGCAACATCAATCCTGGCCCATCTTTCTCTTCTTCTGGATTTGAGAACCCAGTGATAGGGGTGAAGACTTAATAAACAAACTTCTACGTTTCTCTCGCGATATGTTCAAATAGAATACCTCTTCTGAGAGTTTTATCGAGATGAAGTAATCTATCTTCGGGTGTCTATGATTATTTTTATTGATACTAATCCTTGCTGACTGAATATGTCAAGATGGAATCTCATTTCAAATTGGGTGAACCATTTTACAATCGGAGCCACTACTTTACCTATCAAGTTTCTGTTAAGGAAATTGTAGTGATTGACTGTATTGATGAAATTATACGCCTCAAATGTGTAAATGGATTAGAGGAAAACCACTTCTTGGGCATTCCGAGAGCTTTATTGCGATTGCTGCCATTAATAAGTTTTTAGTATAGTATCTTCTCAAGCCTCACCATTTTGAGAAACAATAAATATCAATTAATAATTCAAAGAAATTATCTGCATTTATCATAAGATTAAATGAATTAATTATTCATTTCCTGATGCAAAATTTAAATAACTATTGTAGTCGATTGCCATTTCAATAATAATGGTTCGATATTTTGAAAGGCAGTCTCCTTTCTTTAGAGATTAATGACCATTCTTCTATTCTCATTTCTTAAATACTATTAAAATTACTGAGATAATTAACAATGTAGATTAATTAATTTAAAATCGGTTTCATCAGCAATGATTAAAATATCAATTGATAGGACCAATATTCTCTTGATTGCCTTGCAAAGATTTTTGCTGAGTCACAGCCTGCAACTGATATCTAAGCTTTTGGAGTTCCTCAAATTTTTCCTTGGATTAGCGTTATAATTGAAAAACTCTCTGTCTCAGTTATCTTTCCTTCAGATCTGATTCTTAATTTTTTTTGCTTTGATCATCCTGAATTCTTTTGCATGAATTCTGATACCACCCTAGTTTGTCCTGAAGTAGTTAAGTGTGACTTTTTTGATTTTGAAGGACAGTTCCAAAAAGCGCATAAGAATTTTGCTTGATTCCCTCATAGCACTTTTTGTATAAGTGCATAAGAGTTTGCTCGCTTGCTCCTTCCGACTATCTTTCGATAATCTCATCATATTTGTCGCCTACTTAAAAAATGTTGCCGATAGTATTTTTGCTGATGAGTGCTTCAAGTTCATTATTGACTTCATTCATGGCTTCATCTAAAGATTCATTTTTAATTAAGCAAATCTTCTTTTTTAACTTCTAGTATTCCTCAATCATGGTCTATTTCATCAACTTTTTCTTTTCTATCTTTTCTCCCATAGCATTTTTATCGTAATATTTTAGAATCTTTACCATCAAATCATTAATTTCACTTTCGAATTTCTTTAAGTCAATTTCCAATGGTTTAATGGTTTAATATTTTTTCAGCACTTTTCTATAATCGTCCAAACATCCTAACTAACTTAAAAAATACTTTTTTAGATGCGATTTGCCTCTGCTCGACAAACTAACTCCCAATTACTTTCAATTTCAGGTAGTCCACCTTGATTAATGGAGTTGCAAAAAAATTGACAAAGTTCGACAAACATTGCAGGCGAACAAGGTTTACCCTTAAACATCTTTTTCTTTATAGTTCCGAGCACTTTAGATCTTAACTGAGTGATCAATTATAAAAATTTAGGCCTTAGTTAAGAATCCTTGAGTGAGGACATATTTTGTAATTTCTTTTAATCATCCACTGGACGAATCAATATGAAGCAGTCTCTTTCTTTGAAGAAATTCACCAATTCTTTTCTAATGCTATTTTTTCTCACAACCATATCACCAGTACCCTTTTGCAGTCTGAGAGCATTTTAGAGATATTGCCGAGAGGAAATAGGAACTCCATGTTCATCCTCTAATCTTAAGGCAAAATCTCGAACCAACCACATAAAGGTAGGAAAGCAATTGATGATATCTTGCATTTATCTTTCACTTCCTTTTTGAAGGAGTTTGCTTAGATTAATTATTAGACTTAAATTCTGAACTGCTTTTTCATCAATACTTCCGACACTGTTATAGATGAAGTATGAAGATAGAAGCATAGCCATAAGGAATATTTTAGTATCTGTTTGTTCTCCTTCTTCTAAAGATCCAAGTCCTTCTGTATCCATTACCATGTATTGAATCGTTGGATCATTAGGATTTTGAATTAGCTCAGGCCAACACCAAAGACCTTTGGTACATGCATTGATAGTAGGGCCAACTTCAAATCCTGAGTTTTGATTGAGGAGAACTCGATTTAAAATGTAACTTTTACCAGTTCTATATTTCCCAACAACAGTCACAATGCCAAGATGTTTTTATTGGTTCGCTTTCATGAGCCAACTGACAGCTTCATGGTTGACAATTATTTCTGAATAAGAGATTATGTACTTTTATTTTGGTCGAACGAAATGAGTTGAATGGGTTTCATCTTATCCATCGTAATTAAAAGATGTCGTTAAATTATTTTTAATATATGATTTCAATGTAATCAACTCATTTTAATATACTGGTGATCAACCCCGGTGTTTGATAGTTTTGTCGCAGTTTCTCTTTGAATTTGTTTATTTTCAAATGCTGCTCTTAGAATAAAACACTCTTTTTGATTTATTATCAACCAATAGGTAGATTCTCTTACATGCAATATTTTTGGAAAAAAATCCGATATCTTTTTGTATCACGCCATTTAGCTGTTTTAACAATCTTTAAACAAATTCTAACTATTCAAATTTAATTATAATTGTAAGCATAAATCAAGAAAATAAATTTATGATGTACTTTTTGTCAATGGAATATTTGCCAGTGAGAACGCAGTCAACAATGGCATCGCTTTTTATGAACCGCCATTTTTTGTTTTATCGGTTACTGAGATAGGTCTCAGTATCCATGGAGTCGTCAGATCTTAAAATTACATTTAATACTCTCTTTTTATCCACTAATTATGTGACCACCTCTCCTCCTAGTTATTAAATAACTCCTTCGAAAAGTTAATCCAGTCTTTTGGAAACATAAAACCTTCCCTTCCCCTTGAGTGGTTCTCCATGCGTACCTTTCTTTTCATAAATCTGCTTCCAAGTCAATCCATTTAATTTTGATTGAATTTCTGCTTGTTTGTTGAAAATCCACTGATCAGATTCGATTCTTTTACCATTTATCAAAGCTAATAACAGTTTGTTGCAAATTCTCAGAGGCTATTTTACAAGTAAAAGATCATAGTCGTTGTGAGGATTAGAGACTAACGATAAGTTCTGCTATTTTAAAAATTTTCGGTGAGCTTCAGTAGGCTTGAATCCCACAATGTTGACCTTAATATTCTACTCGCTATTTTCCACTTTTTATACAGAAATCTTTTTTTAAAGATTAGCATCTTCATTTTATACAGGGAGAGAGCTTGCTTTATTGGAAATATTCATAAGAGATAGATCTTTCATGAGATCTTTTGTCGGGTCTGAATTGTGATGTTTTAAAGGAGATGAAAAGTTCATTCCGAATAAATCCATGAAATCTTCAATAGGCTTCTCTTCTTCCTATTTATTATTCTCCTCAGCTAATTTTTCGCTTTGATAAAGCCGATTTGATTTATCTACTTTGATGCCAGCAACCATAGTTTTTGAAGGTTTAATTTTACTAGACGGAGCATCCTCTTCTTTAATAGTTGGTGGCATTTAGTCTTAGTCATCTTACTCTATATCTTTACTTTATACAGCTCTATAATGATCGTCTTATCCTTTGATATTTTAAATATTTTAGGATTACTTTTCCTTGAGAACAGGGGCATCATTATTATGAACTTAGTCAGGTTGATCAACTATTGTGTCTGGCATGGAAAAATCGATTTCTTCTTACTGTGGCTTCTGCGATAATCCGTTTTGTTCTGATTTCTTCTTTATTTCGAGCATTAACTGCTCTTGTGAATAACCTGAAGAAGGTATTTGGTTGAGCGGAGGCAAATCCAAATTGATGGTTGGCTCATTAGCAAATATTCCCTCCTCTAAAATTAAAGTGGCTTGATAATTCTCATGGTCTAATATTTATGTGTGACTACGCTCTTCCGAAGGCTCTCTCTAGGACTATTCCTTTTAATTATTTGTCTAAAATTGTTTTTCATGATTGTCAACAGGTTTTATCTCTATCTTTATTTCTTATATATTTTCTCGTTCTGATGGAATGGGCGGCTGTTAAATCTCTATTTTTTATTGAGCTGACTAATGAACCTTGTATTAATTAAAATCATCATTTAAAAGTGTTGGATTGTCAAAGACCTACTGGATTTAACTGGGAATAATTTCATTTTTGAGTTATTCTTTTTTATCATTCTTTTTGTTAGATGAATCTCTTTATCGTTTATTCAGATCTTATTTTGGAATTTACTCCTTATTCAGACAAAATAAATCACGATTGAGAATGTAATTCAGTTGCACCAGCTCTTACTTACTCGCAGTACCTATCACTCCCTTGATTCTTCCTAAATAGAAAAACTCACCCAATCTCGGTAAATATTGCACATTCTGAGCTAAGGGGAAGTAGTTATCAGTCTGCAGATCTTTCTGCCCCCTCGATAGATTACTCTCTAAATAAACTAAATGGGGATGCAAAGCCTCAATTGTTATAAAATTATAGCCAGCTCGTATGTTAGCAGCATAGTGAAGCATCTCATACTTCTAAGGCAACACTATTTGGCAGCGCCGGTCGCAGCCAATCACATTGTCACCGAGTCCCAAGAAATATTTTAAGTTTTTAAGTCTGTTTTCACCTGGTAAATTGCTGAAGATGACAAAGGCAACGGGCTACATATAGTATTATAAAACTAATAGAGACTGGTCCTGCCCTCCAATATCAAATTAACATTGTCTGCTCTTTTTTTAAAATAATTAATTATTCCTCTGCCTTTTGAGCGTATTTATACGTTATTTTTAAGAAAGTGACCTTGCATACGAATAATCCACATATCCAATTTATATTTTCAGATGCTGACAATAAAAAATCAATTAATAAGCGCCAAGCAGTCTGTAACATTTTTTGCTGAAAAATCATGACTTTATGAGAATATTCAATTTGGCTCCATATATAGGTTCGGCTAATTTTATAAATGCGGCAAATTTAGTCATGTTATATATATAAAACTAGAATTTGAAATGGACAAAATTGAAAATGAATCCAACCAAAACAATATTTCTTCATAAACAAACATAGTCGGGCCAACTCCCAAAAAATAAGCAGCTTTCGTTTAATTTTTACATTCTCATTAAAATGCTACGATCAAGAAATCCTTACCTCCGCTCAATCGTTTCTCGTCCTCCAATAAAATGAGAGAACTCAAAACACTCATGAGGGCGAAATCAGTGAAGTTTTTAGAATGTAAATCTAAGCTGCTTTAACTGTAGTCAATGCAGTAGAACAACAAAAAACATAATGAATTGGCTATTACCTCAAGTAAAAAAGTAGTTCAAGAGATATTCAAAGATATGATGGGGCTCGTCCACAAGCATACAAATGAAAAATGAAGAATTTTAGTAGTGCGTTGATTGGTTAATAAGCTATTCTTTATAATTTTAGTGGCTAATTAAATGAATGCTATTTAAATTGACTATTATTATATGTTATTCTTGTGTTCTGAAGTGCCAATGCAAGATTTGAAATTGTTTTATTTATTTATCTTTCGCAAATCATTATTAATTCACTCCTACTACAATAAACTCGCTTATTGCAAAAAATATTCAACCTAGCACAATATCCATTAAATAAATACTGCTTATTATGATTGAAATATTGGAAGTAGTCAAAGACTATTAGTATAGTATAAGTTATTATCATCTTCTATTTTATAAACATTCTAAATGCGCAGAAAAAATATAAATTATCAATCAACTCAAAATCTATCAGGCTAACTACCTCCCCCCTCTGGAAATTATTTACCAGAAAATAATGTTACAGCCAATTCAAGCAGTTCGATAAAGAAGGATGTAAGAAAACAATGTCAATAAGTATGTTCCTGTCACCAATAAAATAATTATCCATAGAAAGTGGGAATCTATCGGATGGACGATTACATTACTGGTTAATACGACAAGCAAAGACTTTACAATTATAAAAAAGGACTGAACAATGAAAAGAATTTTTCATCGAGACTACCTTATATCAGTTCAGTGAACGAGTTTGATGATTAATCAAAACTGATGTCATAGATACGGCGTGCTTAAAACAGGATATAGTTGATGCGGCATGACAGAAGCCAATTTAATAATTCCAATAATCAATATGAAATGATAAGGCCTTTCATTGAACTCCAAAATCACAATATGCTAAATATGCAAATGATGATGATGGCCCAGCAAAATAAACAACAGTGCTGCGGTCATCCAAATATGCAGTGTATGGGTTATGGCCATCCAAATGTGCAATGCATGGGTTATGGCCAACCAAATGCACAGTGCATGGGTTGTGGTCAGCCAAATTATGGATGTGTGCATGGAGGACAGCTAAATAATTGTAAAACAGTCGTTGAACAATCTGAAATTAAATCACTTAAAGAGAGAATAGAAAGGATATAAAAGGAAAAGAAGAAAGAGAGAGATAAAAAACAGGAAAAAGACGCATGGAATTTCAAAACGAATCACAAATCTAATAAAAGTCTCGTAAAAGCCACTAAAAACCATAAATTTAGAGTGGCAGTCATTGCTGTTATGTTTAGTCTTCTTTTTCCAAAATTTGCAAATAAATTTACAGATAAACGATTCAAATTACATTCTGACAGATATTTCAATCAAAAGCAGTCGCATTCATAAAGGATTTCCCTCCTTTTTTTCAAAGAGATATCCGCCATTAACTGCTATAAAGTTGCCAAGACAGTTGAGCAGTATAGAAAGTAAAAAACTAATCAAAGAGCCAGCAAAATGAAGACTGCTAAATTAATAATTAGTGAACAATATCGTGAGTAAAAAAACTATGAAATATATGTGGGAGATATTGAACTATTTCTACTATAATTCTTAAAGCAATTCTAATTATTAGTAAAATAAGGAGGACTCGATGAAACTATTAACTCACTTGGATAAATAAATCAACCCTTTTCATTTCCTTGTGATCTTGTTTATCTCCTCGAAGAGTTATACAAAGTAAATTGCCATCCTAAAAAACTATACATGTGTATTTCTCCGCAACATTCTAAGGCGCTAATATTGAGCCAAATATTTGTTAAAGTTCTAATTTTTAATTACTTATTTATCATCAGGTAGGACGCATAGTGGAAGAAGAACCTAATGAAATAAAACAACCTAACAAATGATCAGAAGATAGACGGATAAATGACTGCTACTCAAATGTACATCAGCGGAGTTCTATTGCATCGCAACTGCATGGAGATTATTCGAAATATGATATCCAGTTCAGCGGGTAATTTAAGTTAAATTAATCCAAACAATATTCCTATTCCTTTGCAAACTATGACATATGATAACGTCAAAGATCCAGTCGGAAGTCAATCTGGTTCAAACAGAAAATTTCCACAATCGAGTCATAAATCATTTGACAGAGGTTCTCAAATAAAGGTGGCATCTTCAAATAGTCTTCAGCTCTAAAAAAATGAAACTATTTACTTGAACAATTTTGAGTATATAAAGAATCTTAAGCAATTTAATACTTTAGTCGATGAGATCTAAAAGAAGTCAGGTCATAAGGCATAGGTTCAGAATAAAATAATGACTATTTTGAATGTGATATAATAGAAGCTGAAAAATAATAGAAAGAGACAATATAAATTAATTAAAGAAGATTTGCTAAAGAATGAGAAGCATATTTTAATAAACAAATCAAAGGAAAATATTACGTATGAGATGCCGAAAAGAACGACAAAGGAGAAGAGCTACATCTAAGATGTGCTGAAAATAATTAAAGAAAGCAAAGTCAAATAAATAAATGGAGAAACACCTAACCAATCGTATCAAAGAATTAGTGGCAATCATATTTTTCAGATGCAAAGAGATAACATGGCGATATAAGAAAGATCATAAGGATAATAATCATCTCGTTTATGATCTGTATTAATATATTATATATTATATCGGAGTATAATATAGGAGCAGCGAGCATTGTTATGATGATGCAAGCAAAATTAAAATTATTAAATAATATTGCCAGCAAATAGGCAAATCTAAATGAGTAGGATATAACTAGCTAATATGAACTGCTCTGCAAAGAGAGAGCATTGCTAAGATTTAATTTCTAATTGCAAAAAGATTGATAAATTGTCGGAAAAAGATATAGCCAGATCTCTTCATGCTTATAAGCAGAAAGTTATGGAAGAAGAAAAAGGCAATTAGAATAAAAACAAATTAACAAAAAAGAAGATATCAGATCGTATAGTTCCTAGCTTTAGAGTATTTTTTAATTTACTTAGGAAGTGCATGAAAGCAAACAATTACTAAAGTCCCTTATTCCAGACCAGGATGTCAACAATGTTATAAAGCTTCTTTACAAGAATCTCATTTAAAAATCACCCGAGGGAGGATAAAGTAATTTAAAGTTAAAATAAATCGAAATGATGAAAGATATCAACAATTAAAAATCATAAAACAGAAGAACCTCCATGTGCCAAATCGATAACAACATTAAGGCATTAGAACTAGCAGGCAAAAATTAAGCATTGGCAATTATAAAACAATTCAGTAAAGAATCACCTCCATATAGGCAAGACCCTCAAAAATATTAATATAAACAATTGATAGCAAAATCAATATGTACCAAAGATTATGGTTTTTCTGCCTTAGAATAGTAAGCTTTGGAAATAGGTATTAAAGTGTCTGAGTATTCCATATCTGATATAGTGATCGAGAAAGGTACAAAACTACCTCTTATAGTATCGCAACGGAAACATATCGAAAAATTGAAAGATTTTTAATTGACGATTGTAAAAAAAAGATCAAGCCCATTGATCGATATTAGCTACGGACTATTTTTAGCATCATTCTAAATTGCAGGAAGTATTTTTAGGAGAATCATGTGTAGACATTGCTTAACTTTATTAAGATTGTATACTCCCTTGAAAATGTTGTAATGACTGAGGAAGCAGCCAAATCCTTATATATTGTTCTCCAAGAGGCTTTAAGAACACGACTTTTACGTAAAAAAATGAACCCAATACGCGATAAATTCTTAGAGGAAACTACGTCTGAAATTAACTCACTGAAGGATGATAACCTTTAACTCAATAAATTTTGGAATATTGACTATTAACGTTAGCTATTAGAGGTTTTTAAACGGTACCATAATTTTAGAGAAGTTCGATAACATCTTGCAAAAAATCATCAGTAACACTCTGAGGCTTTTACTGTTCAGGCTCTTAGAAGTAAGTTCTATCCAATACTGCGCTGTTCACTTAAAAAAGTGAATCAGATAAATATACAATATGCCAGAGGCAAATTACCTGCCTTAATAAAACTAAATGACTAAAAGGTGGGACATATCTTAAGATCTGCCGATGCTTTAAACCTTAGAATCATGCTCATTGACGTATATTTGCACTAGAACTATAGCGTAAATTAAATATCCAAAGTCATTATCGCCATCAATTAGTTTGTGACTATGAAAGATAAACAAAAATTAAGATAATGGGCCCACAATAAGGAAGATTAATGTTAAATTATGGAATAATAAAATTATAACGATAAAATAAACAAGAAACTGAGTCAGTAGTGGCAGGGCAAAAGTTAAGGTAAGATAATAAATAGTAACTAATGTTTAGGAGGATAGTACAGTTGGTAAGAGGAAAGTCTCAGGCTAGATTAATGGAATTTTAACATTGAAAGCGACAATGAAGATCTATTAATTGTCTGAAAATGATTATCTCACATTTTAATAAACAAATATATATTGATAATGAATATATTCCCATATTGGAAATCATTTGGTTTGCTCAGTGTATGGCTCTTTTGCAGCTTCAAAGTAGAACTCATAGATTTATCGATAACAGTGAGATCGCATAATCTCATAGAGCTATTTGTCGATAATTTTCCTTAAGAATTAGTATTGTGAATCGGTTGAAGTTAGAATAAAGGAAAGGTGATCATCTAGGAATTTAACCTGCTCTTGACGACTTAAGGTTGACCATTTTTAACGAGTGATGTTAGAATCTATTGAAGAATTATCCTCATTCTGCATCTTGAATAATAAATTATTATATCCATCATCATCATTATCATCATCCCTACTCAGTATAAATACGATAATACCATCTTTGAAAATACAATAATACTCCAAATTATTTATGTTTTATATCCATTAAAATTAATTCATGAGGTATTATGCAAAATATCTAAAATATTGTAAGGGAGAATAAGTGTTTTATATGAGAAAGCAACTATTTGTTGATTATTTTGGTCATTCATAAGGATTATATATATTTATAGAAGCAATGTTGAGGAAAAAGAACTATAAGGAGGAAGATCATTTTACTCAATATTATTCAGTATACATACCCCGCAGTAATGGTACCAAATATACCTTATTCTATAAGCGCTATCGTCCAGCCAAAATACAGCCAAACTCAGTCTATGAGGTAGTCAACAACACATCAGAACAGGCCCCTCAGTCTGAGTACCCTGTTGACCGCACTCTTGAAGTGCTCTCTTTTGATGGAAATTTGGATATTTCTCGCCCCTTCTTTAAGAAAATTGGCAAAGTACGAAAGTTCATCAATGGAGAGACTCAATTCAAAGGCAAACAAACTTTCTACTGCATAGTGATATTCAAATTCGAGTTTGATTTAGTCAAATGCTTCCGAGATGATTATTTTCAGGAACTGATCAGCAGATAAAACAAAGAAGAGAAAGCTGGTGAGGAGGAAAAATAAGAGTATCATACGGAAATGATTACAACCTACATGCAAGAAGAACTCAAACAAGTAGGAAGACTTGAGTAACTGCATAAAGAGGGTTTTAATCCCGTCACTAACAAATTAGGTCAGTTTAGAGTTGACTACTAGGCTAACCAGAAACGTTAACATATTTTTATTTAGTCGTCTAAGACCTGCCCCAGACCCGCCGTAAACTTAAATAGGAAGCCAAAATCAAGCAACAGAAGGAAAAGCTTCAATGATAAAACTTATATGTTTGCTGTCATAGATTGTTATATGTGTATCAATTCACTTTACTCAATACAGATTTTTTTCAATCAAGAATTTGCGCAGGGCAAAGATTTGGTATACTCCGCTTAGGATAATCACTAACACTTCTATCAAACCTAAAGTGAGGATTCTTTTAGATTTGTGGATATTGTCAGAAGCAATACGGTCTTATAGTTGGCGCTCTTTAGTTTGGTGGGAATTTACCCATTTGCTAAAGGACTCCATTTGTTTGGCGATCTCATACATACGTTTCATGTTCACTTCTGAATTGAGTTATTCAGGTATTTCCACCTTTCCGATCATGTTCTAGAAGTCTTCAGTGGCAGTATAACCAATATAAACTGGATCATAGGCTGATAAATCGCGGTCACTCTCGTAGCTGATGCAAAGTTAGTATAGCACATCTGCATGGGTTCATTTTTACTTTTTTATAGGTCATAACTCTGGCGGAAAACTGCTCCATCGCCTACAAATACTTCCTCTATCTGCATTTCGCTCATTACTTCAATTAAAGCCACCCTAAACTTTTAGCCTTCTGCTTTGTTAGGGACTGTTGGGAGGTGCAAATCCACTTTTATAGGCTGCATTAGCAAAAAATACATCGAAACTGCACATTAGAGCCATGCAGCTAGTCTTTCCAAGACTAAAGGGTATTTCTATGGTGAGCGCGCTGACCATAAAAATGAACATCAGAATCACCCTATATGAATTTGTCATTTTCAAAATATTATTATGAAAGTAAATTTAATAATCCACAAGTGACTTTATATATACGGGCATTGATTTTAGATCATATTTCCTTGCTTTCCTCTTTGATGCGTTCCTCCTTCTTCTCCATCTTCTCTTTTTTCTCGGCCAAAATGACCCAATCATATTGATAATCGTATTTGTATCCATTACGCTGGAAGAGATCCTTGAACATGTTCTTCATAGCAGCGTATTGAGGTCTTTCATCAAAGCGGAGGTTACGGCACTGGCTGAGATATTTTGTAAATTCCACTGGATAACCTTTGCATAAAACCTCAATGGAAGTAGTCAGCTTCTTCTCCTTGATGCGCTCGTATTTATCGCGCTTGTTGTTGGCCTTGAGTCCTTGCCAAGGTAGCATACCCCGCAGGAAGTACATGACCACATAGCCGATGCTTTCCATGTCGTCCCGACAAGCTAGATAGATATATCTATACCCTGTTCAATACCTAAATGGGTGTTAATAGAAGCATAGCGGGCAGTTCCAGTTAAATTTTTGCCTTCCCTATAAGGAATGTGCTTGCCATCTCTCTGGATGTATCGCTTAGCTAATCCGAAATCAAGAATGAAAATCTTGTGTGCTGTTTTGTTGAGTCCAATGCAGAAGTTATCTGGCTTTATATCACGATGGATGAAATGACGGTTGTGGATGTACTCAATTCTGGAAATCATCTGGTCCATCAGAATCAGCACAGTTTTCAAAGAGAACTTGCGGAGGGTCTGATTAAACAGCGATTCAAGTGATGGGCCCATCAAATCCATTACCAGCACGTTATACTCTCCTGCATTAAGGAAAATGTACCTTCGGTGGAACAGTAGTAAACGTTGGGGATGCCCTTGTCGATTACTGTTGAGTCATTGTGGAGATAGTTGTAAAGTTTGCATTCATAAATCAGTTGAGGATGATCTGAGTTGACCGGTTCAATCTTAACAGCCACTTCCAGGTTGGTCTTGGTGTTAATAGCTTGGAAAATCTCTCCAAATGCACCTTCATCTATTTTTCGGATGATCTTGAAGTTCTTACCGACCTTCTCCAGCATCTGAGGCATTGCAGAAGTTAAATAAATTAGATGATAATAAATTTAAAAATTAGGAGGAATTTCACAATTCAAACATTACCAGAAGATTGGAAACAGTAGGAAATGTCTGTAGTTTTAAACAGATGCTATCTTTGTTTAAAACTTTAAACATTAAAAAGTAGTCATAACTTATTGACAAACTGCTAACTTGTTCATCAAAGCCTACCTTTTGAGCCATGATTATATCTATTCTTACAATGTTATAAGATAGATATAAGTAACTTTTTCAACACATCATATGCTTGATTTAATATTTCATCTCATTAATTAATATTATTATCATTACTAATACAATAAAATGAATCTCAAATTGTCTCAGGTGCTCATTCTTCTCGTCCTAACGGGAGTCGCTATTTCATTTTAAATTGATCAAATTGTTTCAGAAGAAAATTATTAAAATAAACAAACTAATGAACTTCCGAGGGGGCTTACTTGGTCAGATCTATCCTTCAGCAAGGTATGAGACTATATATGGTCTATTTATTAACAAAACTATCTACCGTTTTGAAAATGCTATGACTTATCGAAAAGTTTGCGTAGATAATCCTACTATCCTCTGACTGAGCATATGGAATTCTTTTCCTGAGTCTAACACAGCTATCGGTGCAGATGTTTTGATAGCACAGAAAAAAAGACTCATATAATTATTATCTTATTTCACATGGCTGGAAGTGGGAAATGCGAAATTCAAGCTATGTCAATCACTATGGTTTTGATGAGAGTAAGATTGTGGTGATTACCCAGGCATTTTTAAATACCTACCCAACCACATATTATTTCGGATCGACCGTTAGCTTTATTGTTCCTAAGTATAGATCATAACGAAAAGTAACAAGTATCATAACCAAAAACAGAATATTAATTGATCTTATCTTATATTCAAAGATTCAGATCATGATCATAGATCCACGTCAAACAATCTGTACTGTATTGAAAGACTTCTTTCTTAAACTTTTCCATTTATTCTTTATTTTTAAAATTGAGGAGCTCGAAATGACCTTCAAATCTATCATCAAACAGTAAATGTGGTGTATTTTTGAGTTCTTTGATGAGTTTGTCTGGCTTTTAATTTTTACCTTAGATATTTTTCTGTACATATTATGTCAATCTCTTTCCAAAAGCATCTGCGTTTTTCTTGTGTAAGTCTTATCCTTGAGGAGCCTTTCCTTTATATTGATCAATTTTAACACAAAAATTCATTATTTTTTGAGCAAATTTAAAGTGGTGTGGCTATTGCTTCTTTTATTGGAGAATATCAATAATTTTGCTCCAACTTGGGACATTTTCGTTCGGATATTTTTGTTTAATTTTTATTTGAAACCATTTTTGTAGAGCTTAACATGGACTTTTCCAAGCGTAGTGATCTTTATTTCCTTACATGATTATTGTAAATATTATGGTGATAAAATATTCAATTAAATATATAATATATTAGGTGTTATCATTGTAACTTAGAGAGATAAAGCGGTTATTGATCTTTATTCATTACAAATCACCCATTAGTACTAAATATTTAATATATTCATAGTATTTAATATATCTTCCATGATAAATGCCATCAAGATAAATCAAAATATTAATTCAGTTAAAGCAGTTACAAATATCATTTTGAGGGGTCTTCATCTATCACCAGCAGATACAACAGTGAATAGCTCAGCAGATTTATCATCCGAATGGGATATCCTCGAAATATTTACCGCACTTTTGCATTTTTGAAAGTTGCTAAAAGATTATAATTATTGTAATCGTGACCAATTGCTCCGTTAATTTGGTATAATTTTCTAATTTTAATCACAGTTACTTTATAGAACTAAAAGGATAGATCAATAACTATGATCCCAAAATTGCTCCAGCCAGCAAACCTGTCTTGACCCACTATGAACTTTTTTGGTTCTAGAAATATTGTCGAATGAGCTGAACTACACTTAACTGGCTTGCTAATAAGATATAACTATATAAAAATCCTCGATAAAGAGTTTTTATTCCCTAGTTCTTCTTGATTTTAGAAAAGCATTCCCTTACATTTGAGTAGTACCTATTCCTTTCGACCTATGCGCTCATTCTTATGTTCACAATTTCAAAGGGATAAATCAGACCATAAGAAATGGCTACAAATCCTAACTCCAGCAATTTTGATAATTTTTGATAATTTTAATTATGATTCTCCTTCAAATCGGCAAATTTGGACGTGAAGGTGAGAATTGAAGCCTTGGTCATAAAAGACATATATCCTCGGAAAGAGGCTTTTATTCCATTATGAAACGATTAAGCTAATTCATAAATCGTATACATATGATGAACTTAGTTTCTTTCAAACTTTTGTTGGAGTATGTCGACTGAATTTGCTGGATGGTCTGCACTCTCTCGAGAGGGTAGAGCAATGAAGTCAAAGAAAGGCATTTAATGACTGAGTAGGCAAAGGTGTACTTTTGCCGATGGCGTCGATAGTTGATTATTATGGGATCATGATTTAATTATATTAAATTGTCTAATTATAAATTTATGGCAACTAAAATATTCCCACAATCTTGAGATTAAATAAATAATGTCAGAATTGCAATTAATCTTTAGTGTTCCCTGAAGAATAGGATATATTGATATTCTATCATATTTTTTTAACTCGTACATGGAGCTGATTTGTCTGATAAAACTAATGCTCGTCCTTATTGAATAAATATTTCAAAAATAGAGAGTCAGGGTGACACTCAAGGGTAAAGTTATTATCCTTTTGACTAGCTATCAGATTATTCATAACGCCGATATTAAATCCATAGAGCTTAACTGTTTTATAGACTCGTCCATAGACCAATTCTGCATATTATTGTGAGTATCGATACATGAGTAGGTTGTCTTCGTTAACCATACCATTATAAGCATTTGCATAGTTATTATAAAAACGAAATTTTTGGATTCCTGTAAAGCCATTAAAACCCCAAAGCTTATAGTAATCAGCAGCATGGACAATTGCTCCATATTTTTATTTGTTGTTGTTAATATCGACCTGTTTGCAACCTAATACTGCTTTTAGTGCATCCATTACTGTTAAGTATCTGTCGAAGTTATTAGTCCATTTATGACTGACAATATTGCATTATCTCATTTTCACCTCAGTCACATCGTAAGGACTGGCGACGAAAAAAGTGAACATCTAAAACCATTCCTTTACAAATTCACTATCCTTATCTGCAGCGAGGAAGTTGCTTTCGAAAGCCAAATGCCACGTTGCTTTTGTGTTGTAAGTCTAATCCACTGTCCAGTCAAGGGGTCCACCTTAAGTGGGATGAAACTGCATTAAAACCTTCGGAACATCCCCGAATCGGTTGAAAAAGTATTTAGTTGGTTCCTTGCTGACTTCAGTAATCCAAGTAAAGTCTTCAAGGAAATAGTAGGAAGAGTCTAAATATACGCCTCCATAGGTGGATATTAAAGCGAGCCTATAAAAATCTGATTTGGTCTGAGGCCTAACAGTCATTTTGGCATTTGCAATTCCACTAACAACCCTATCAAGAGTTTATTTGGGAATGTATTAATGAGCATTTGCATCACTAACTTCCTTTACTTCATAGCCTGCTGCCTTTGCGTTTTTTATCAAACTTAAAATGCAAAGCTGATTCGTAACTGAGGCATTCTCTGATCCACTATCCCAGTACAACCAAAGAGTTTTTGGTAAGTTATCCCATTTTTTGAAAATGGCAGTATCACGCTTTTATCGATTTGGTTGAATGAAATCGTACTTTTTGTCCATGAAAAGGTGGCGTTGCATGAAGGAACCCTCTACAATCGTATATCCTGCACCATCCCTCGCACTCTCAATGCGCCTGTTAAACTCTCCATGTGGATCTGGATTAGCAATGTACCTCATAGGCCCAATGGAGTCTTCAAACTAATCCTGAGCCATTTTGGCAGCATAGTTGAAGAAATTATCGAAGTAATGAAGACGGTTTGTGAAGTAAAACCACATTTTATCAGGAAAGTAATAGGAGTTAATGGTAAACAGGCCATATTCATCAATGGCGAATTTGTTAAAGACATCTTCGAATTTATCTTGGCCGTCATTGAGTTGGGTTTGTCTACGTTGGATCACAATATGGGAGGCTAGAGTAAAAGCTCCATTTAGGTCGTTAACATTCATGTGACCACAGTTGACTTTATCTTTAGCCACAAGATCGGGAATCGCACTCGGGTTCTGTGCAATTATAATGTATTGGGCAAGAACTTCGGTTAGATATTCGGTCCCTGCCAAAGCTGCGATAAAATAGTCTTTGGGCCCTGGAAAAGCAATGAAGTATTTATCGACCTCGACGCTTGCCTTTTTGTTATATTTGGAGACTGGAGTACCCTCAGTAATTGATAGAAATGAAAATACTTTAGGCTTAGCGTAGGGGTTTCCGATGTTAACCAAAATATTGGATTTGATGGTTTAAAGCCACTCGAGCTTTTCTGTGAAGATATACTGTTTGCCGATGACCACCCCTCCGAACCGATTCAGTAGATGAAGCATAATTATGTTTTACCGCACCTTTTAAAATTTGTTATTTAATTATGGACTTTGACCTTTTTTTTCCTAAAGGTCTTTGATTAACGCATCTAATTGGGTAGTCTCTTCTGCATTCATCCATTCCCCGTAGTTGTCTTTGCTGACAGTTCTAAGTTCAAATCCACTTTGTTCGGAGTACCATTTTTTGTTTTATATGCTCTTTTGAGTTACGTAATTTTCCTCAGTGGCAGGTCGATTGAGATACAGCCAAACAAATTTGGGTACCAAAAACCTATCCTATTCTGCAACTGGTGGATCTTTTCTTGCCTCCAATGATGAGGATACTATCTCCTTAGTATCAAGATTATTAGAATCTGAATTCGTTTTATTGAGTTCATCTTTAAGTCTTTTAATTTCTTTAATGCTCTATTCAATCTTATTTTGATATACGTGATTATTAGCCTCAAGCTTTTGTATTTCTGCATCTTTTAACCGATGTACTTACTAATCAAGGATCTTATCTCTCTCCCACTCACTAGCACTAAATTGTACCACTTCGTCTGATTTACCTGTTGAGTTATAATTCCAGAAAAATATTACGAATGCTAATACGCCGAGGGCAATGTAAATCTTGGATCTGTTGCTATAAGATTTTGAGTCTTTTTTTCGATAGATAGAAGTATATCCCCTGGAATTAGAATGGTTATCATTGTCAAATTCACCTTCCTGCTCAGGTGGAGATTATTATACTTCTTCCTAACTTAGGCGACTCATAGATATATTTAATAGATAATGAATATAGTCAAATTAAATGCATAAATGGTTTTTAATATAATTGTTGAAACAAGCAAATTAAGTTTTACCTCAGTAAATGCACAACAAAATAAAGAGGAATCAAATATCACAAGGATAGATTTAAGCTTTCCTTAAACAATTCACTTAATCTTAACGATACTTCCATTGCCCCAGTCACTCTAGATGATCCATAAACTACATCACCTGTTACAAAAATTCCCGACTATATTCTCTGAAAACTATCAATCACTCCACTATTTCTGTTTTTAATGAGTGAAGGATACCAAACTTTGATCGTGAAGCATTCCCCAATATAATCTTGTAGTTATTTTGGAATTTATTGCTTTATTAGCTATCCAATATCTTTTTAGTCTTTCTCAGAAAGAAATTCACTAAATGTTTCACTTAGTTGGATCACAGCGACAGATTGATCATTTGCTTTATATTTTTATTGATGAGAAGAAATAAAGCTTATTGAGTGATTTTTGAAGAGAATAGAGCTAAAAGGCGCCTTTTCTTTCAACTCAAAAGCAGCCGATATCTGTTTTGTGTACTTGGTCAAATTGATGAGTTAATACAGTGAGAATAACTCTTACACTTTAGAATTTCTTAATATGGAGGAAGAATCCACGCCACTACATCCTAAAACGATAAAATCGTAAGCATTTGAATATTAATTATCTTGAGTATCAATTATTTTCCATTTGCCACCAATCTTCTTGATCCTTGCCACTTCATAATTATTTATAATGCAACAGTGTTCATTTATATTTTGGCCTATATCGTTTAAGAAACTCCAAAAACCATTCTCATAATAGTATCTAGGTTTATAGATGTCACTTTCGCTCAATTGTTATTTATCAAAAATGAGAAATGGTCCTTTAAATTATTTAAGGTGGTTTGAATATTGCTCTTTACCCATTCTATCCATGAACTTTCTAATAAGCTATTATTGCTTAACATTTTAAAAATCGAAGTAGTTAGCTCCTAAATCGGCATATGTTTCCGCTGATACGAGATGAGATTGGATTCTTCCTCCATTAATTTTTTCCTTTTCGAAAATGTTTATGGTAAGGTTGTTCATCTTTTGAAGCTAAAGAGCAAGAGTTAATCCAGATATGCCTGCCCCAATAATCGCCATAGAGTACGGTCTCATTTAATAATCTTAGCAAATTATTTATAGTTTATGCTTATTATCATAATTATATCTGATGAAAAATTATGATATATATCATTTTTTTGTTGAAGAAGTAGAAGATGTGCGTAAAAATTGAGTGAAATAGCCGTCAATTTCTGACAATTCATCAAACATACCTGTTTCAACCACTTTTCCATTCTCAAATACTACAATTTGATCTGTATTTTTCACAGTTTACATGCGATGAGTCACAGTTATGCAAGTTTTATGAGACATTAATCTGTCAAGTGAATCCTGTACTTTTGCTTAGTTGATCTCATCTAAAGCAGAAGTAGCTTCATCCAAGAGCAGGATAGATGGATGCCTCAGGATGACTCTAGCAATTGCAACTCTTTGTTTTTGTCCTCCTGAAATGTGTGATCCTTTTAGTCCAACACTCTGACTAAACCCCATCCCTCTTTTGTTATCTCTAATTTTATCAATTTAAATTTCCTGTAAATCGTCTTTATCTGGATTGAAATTAGCTTAATTTGCAGCTGAGACAATATCATCTTGTGTCGCATTTTCTTTATTATATTTAATGTTATATTCGATTGTTTGATTGAAAAGAATAGGTTCTTGGCTAACTACACCAAAATTAGCTCTAAGATGATGAATATCATAGTCCCTCAAATTGATATCATCAATTAATATTTTTCCTGAAGTAGGAGTATAAAATCCTAATAGAAGTTGAATGATGGTTGACTTTCCACTCCCTGATTGTCCTACAAACCCTATTTTATCTCCTTCTTTTATTTCTAAATTGATGTTGCTAAGTACTAATTCTTGTCTATTCTCATATTTAAACTCAACATTGATGAGCTTGATGTTACCTTTGATCGGAGTTTTTAACTTCAAAGATCCGTTTTTAATCTGTAGTTAATCTTCATCCTCTCCATCCAGAATTTAAAAGATATTTGATGCTGCATGCCGAGCTTAAGCGAGATCGGGCATTTGACTGGCATTATTTCCAGCACCGATACCAGCAAAGATAATTAAATACATGGCTGTGAACATATCAGATAGCTGAACATTGTTGTCTCTAATAAAGATAGCCCCCAAGTAAAAAATAAATGCAAATATAACAAACATAACAAAGTAAGAAAACCCAAATAAAAGACCTGTAATATGTCCTTTATGAACTGATTTTTACAAACTTGTTTCTAATTTTTAAGAATACCTCTACAATATTAATTATTAATTGACGAAAGATTTCACTGTGCGAATGTTGTCAATTGTCTCTTTAATGTACCCTGCTGATTATTTCAAACTTTTGTCAGTGTCTTCGACCAAGCCATTCGAGTAAGCCATTTGAACAGCTTGAGAAAGTATTATTAACGGCAAAAGACCCAAAGCTACCAAGGCAGTTCTCCATTCATAAACTAAAGCCAAAATAATTCCAAAGACGAGAGTGCTAATATTTATAATTAAATGAGCCATGTAGGTGGTAAATATGCCATTGACAAGACGGCAGTCTTTTTATAAACTTGCTGCAATATGTCCATCGCTATTTTCCTTTTTTTAAAACCAAGGAATTGGCATTTTAATTATTTTCTAAAAAGTTTCCTTCCTAATTCTAAAAGTAATTTCTTCTCCAATTTTGGTAAAAATAATTTATTGAAATAAGCAAATTGGAAAAGATAAAAGGGCCACCAACAACATAATAAGGAGATAAGTATTATTATCGCCAAGAGATAAAAGAGTATTACCTGAATATTGTATTAAAGTCACTATAACTTTGCTCAAAAAGATACCAAATAGGGGAAAGATGATTCCATTAGCAATAGCTAACATTATTCCAACTCCAAATATTATCTTATTATCGATAAAACAAAACAGCCTAAGATAGATACTTTAATCTTTTTATATATCCATCGACTGAATCGGTTTTTAGTATTTTTACATAGATTTTGATTATTGCTTTTGCAACACAGCCTCAATCAGCTAAATTTTATTACTATATTCATCCTCATTATCGAAGTCTTTTTTAATTTCATTAGCCTTAAACTCAATCATTCGATTTTTATACACCAACAGTTCAGGATATTGACCATGCTCAATTATACGCCCTTTTTAGACTTCCCAAATATTTTAACATTTTTCGATGGTTTTTAAGTGATGGGTGATAGTTATACTCATGCGGTTTTAACTGATTTAATTTAGTGTACTCTGGATTCGCTTTTAGTTATGACGATCTAAAGCAGAGGTCGCTTCGTCCAACAATAAAATTTTAGGATCTTTTAACAGAGCTCTGGCAATGGCAATTCGTTGCTTTTGTCCTCCTGAAAGTTGATTTCCATCGCTTCCAACATATGTATCTAGTTTGTCTTTAAAATTATTTACAAAGTTAAAGGCTTCTGCCTTCCTCAAAGCATGTTCCAGCTAAATTTATGTGGCATTACATTTCCCAAGTAGAAGATTCTATCTTATTGAAGTTGCAAAGAGTACTGGTTCTTGTCCTACATAGCCAATCTGTGAGCGCAGCCAGTTTAAATCCAACTATCGTAGATCGATTCCATCCAGAGTTATTACACCTTAATCGGGATCATAGAAGCGCATCATTAATTGAAAGATAGTTGATTTTCCACATCCTGACTCCCCTATAAACGCTGAACTTCGACCATTGATTTAAAAGGTCATTCTATCCAGTATATTTTTAGACTTGTCTTTTGGGTAGGCAAAGGTCACTTTTTAAAATTTGAAATTTCCCTTGCAAGTATCAATATAATTAGGATTTAGGGGAGACGTTATCTTTGGTTTCCTATCGATGATATGAAATATCTTAGATGCTGCTTATTTGCCCTCTAATATTTTTTGAACGGCGGGAGTGAGTTGACTCAAGTTTACTGCAGGAAATAATAATCCATAAAAAATTACTAATATGTCTCCTGGAGTGTAATTCATATTTCCATTATGAAGTCTAGAAGGGCATAGTTATGTTCCCTTCACACACTATGATCCATACCACATTGCTAATGCAAAAGACAAGAGTAAAAAAGTAAAAGCTAACCCTGAGCCTACTCCAGCAAAAATTCCATATTTAAATGTCCGTTCTACCGCCTCTTCGAGTAAATTGGAATAGGATGTAATTTAATGCTACTCTCCATTCAGTTGTTTAATGGTCTTGATACATGACAAGGATTATTGAACTTTACTTCCTCCTTTCTCATAAAGTTTTTATAGTTAATTATTCTTGACTATGGTTGCTTTGGAAAATAAATACCAACCAAATATCACAAATGGTATTGAGACCATAACAACCAAAGTCATTAGCCATCCCTTTACAAAGGCAATTGTTACACCAGTTATAAACATTGATAGAATCATCAGTAAAATTGATATTTTCTACCCTAAGACTGATCGAAAAATATGAGTATTTACTGAAAACTGAGTTGCCATTTCTGATTGATTATGTGTATCAAACCAAGCGATTTATTGATTAACCAAATTCTTAAGATACTGTTTTCGACATTAATTTGATTGTCTTTCGCCTGCAACTGTCCAGCATAACATCATTATCCATCCTGTTCCTAAAGCACCAACGCCCAAATAAACGAAGTGTAGAAGCATTCTTTTAGCTTAGTCTACCATAGAATCAAGGTTGCTGAAGGAGTTAACCATATCACCATAGAATAAACAGAATAATGGTAGAGAAGCTCCCATCATACAGGCGGCTATTGACCCAAATATCATTAGAAGAATATCAAAGGGCTTAGTAAAGCGAAACAGAGATAAAAATGAAGCTTATTTAACTTAGGATTAAACTTAGGAGTTATTGCACGGATGGATTATCCTAATCTAGCTTGCTTGAGATCGCATTTAAATTCTATATTATTATCATATATTTATTGTAGTTGAAATTAACATATTGACTGAAATTGCATAAATTGTTTGTTGTGAAGAGATACCAATCTAGTTTAATCTATGATTTGATTCGATTGAAAATTTATTATATTGCTCAATAAATGAAAATTAATATCAATATCTTCAATTATATACATCAAAACAGTGTATTTTAGTCGTAAATATTTGATTATCTGTCTAAATGTTATGGTGACCAGGGACGATAAACACGAAGAGATTGCTTGTTTCGCATCATCATCATTGCGCTCTTCGCCCAGGTTATATCTTTATTGCTGTATCTCTTCTGTATTTCATTGGACTATTCAAATTTTATATGTTTATTAACATTCCTTGGATGTTTTATTGTTGCTAAATTTTCAATTGAATGCTCCAAATGTTATTGTTTCCTTTAATTTTCGGGATTTTTGTAAGTATCCGTGATAGTATTATAACTCTTTCCAGTTAGAACGCCATGAGCTAAAGATTTATTATTTTCACTCCATTTCTGTGATTCCCTAAATGATTTATTATTTCTTGAACTTAAGCTGCCTAAGGTTACTTTCCTTTTTGAATGGATTTTTTCATTCGCACCATTATCGTCAAACAATAAATTAGTTTTTTGGATATTTAGAGTCCCTTTAATTGGAGTTTACTCGATTGATATGACATTTGGGCTTCGTATATTTGATTGTCGACTCTATTAAAAGCGCTTGGTTTCTCGAGATGATTTCGCAATTCTACTAGTTGGTGTTTTTGTTGCTGAAAATATCATTTATTTCGAATATTTTCTGTGATTTTTCTGAGAGAAAGGATCTGAAAATATGTAAGTAATATCAAAAAAATTGTTTGAAATTGCGGGAGCCTGGGCATTAGAGGGATCTATTGTTTTAAATCCGATTGTTAGTTATTTTAAGTTATTTGGCGTTCGCTGTTTGATGGAGTTATTACTTTTCCTCATCACTCCCTTAATAAATATATTTACTTCCATTACTATAAGAAAACCTTCAATTCATGACGAAAATAATCAGGTAAAGATCAAGCAACTTTAGTACCAATTTAATATATAGGAGATGGGAATATGGCAATCGAGTAAATATTATCTTTGATATTTATGAATTCTATCGTAATTAATCTTTTTGGATAAAAGAAATATGAATGATTTATCAATTAAATAAATTAATGATACCGCAGTGGGTCGAGACTGAAAGCAAACCTTGCAGGATGTAACCAGTTCCTTATTTAGAAAGTCAATTGATTTCTCAGTCCTCTCCTCTCAGGATATCATGCAAATTTCCAAAGCTTAGATCAATAATTCCTAATTGTATAATGGTCCCTTAGCGCCTGTGTCCAATGGGCCTATTGATTTACGATTAGGAGTGGGTACGAAATTACTTAGATGCACAACCTGTGGCTAAAGTCTTTAGCTTTGTATTGGTCATTTCGGGCATGCTCGATTAAATCTTCCCATTTATCACATTGGATATTTCAAGCACCTAATTCTTATCTTGAAGATGGTCTGCAAATACTGCTACAATGTGCTGCTAGATCGCAAAGAAATTGAAAGTTATATCTTGAAGATGAAAAAGATTGAGCATAATTACATCAACAGATTAGTCCTTTTTAAGAAGATATTCAAAGAGGCGAGCAAAAATTTAAAGTGCCCTCATTGTGAACGCAGAAATCCAGTTGTGCAGAAATTGGCTAAAGTATGTGGCAAAATAGAAGTCAGACACAGCGTTTTGTACTTGTACGCCTATTCAGAAAGAGTGAAATTGTTGAGAATAAGATTAAGAGAGGGTTGATTGAAAGTTCCGACAAAAAGAATGACGATTTTATATTCGAGCTGAATCCATAGGAAGCGAGGAAAATATTGCTAAATATTCCAAAATAGCAGTTCATTTTAGTAAATATTGGAGGGACAACTGACATCAAAGATTTTATTGTGGATCATCTAGTCGTTCCTCCTGTTTGCATCAGGCCGAGCATAATGCTTACCAATTCTCTATCTAATGAGGATGATCTTACAATTAAGATCAAAGAAATTGTATTTCTTAACAAAAAATTGTATGAAACCATGATTGAGAAAGGAGATGATATCAATAAGATTTCCAAAGCATGGTATCTGCTACAGTCACACTTGAGTCAGTACATCAACTCAGATTCGCCTGGACTTCCCCTCCAATAACTCAAACATAAGTTTATTCGATCATTTTGCACAAGATTAAAGGGAAAACAAGGTCGATTCAGGCAAAATCTATCAGGAAAACGATCTAATTATACTGCAAGAACAGTCATATCGCCTGATCCCAATCTTCGACCAGATCAAGTCATTGTCCCTGAGCATATGGCAAAGATTTTAACAATTCGAGAGACTGTTAATCAGTATTCGATAGATTTTCTCAAATAATGTGTGAATAAGGGAAGTAATAAAAGAGGAGGTGCCAATTTTATTGTTACCAAGAGTGGAGATAAAATATTAATCAACTCAGCTAGAGGAAAAATTCAGTTAAGAATTGGCGATATAGTCGAAAGACATCTCAGAGATGGAGATGTCGTCATATTCAATAGACAACCTAGTTTGCATCGAATCAGCATGATGGGATTTAAAGTTAAGGTTTCTGAAGGAAAAACTCTTAGATTCAATGAATGTGTATGCACTCCTTTTAACGCTGACTTTGATGGTGATGAGATGAATATTCATGTTCCTCAAACAATTGAGGCAAGAAGCTAAACCCTGCATTTGATGGGAGTTACTCAGAATATAGTCACTCCCAAGAGTGGAGAGCCAATTATTGCTCTGATTCAAGACTTTTTAACAACTTCCTTTTTGATTACAAGTCGAGATGTATTCTTCACTCGACAGTAATTCACATAAATACTGGCCTATTTTACTGATGCTAATGAATTGATAGATCTTCCAGCTCCAACTATCCTTAAGCCGGTGTTTCTGTGGACTGGCAAACAAGTAATAAGTGCTGTTCTAAGGCCTAATAGATATTCTCGAGTTGTAGTGAACTTTACTGCCAAATAAAAGATTTATACAAGCGGGTAACATAGATGCCTTAATGATGGCTGGGTTCTTTTCAGAAATAGTGAACTTTTGCTTGGGCAAATAGGAAAAACAACACTTGGAGGCAACAAAACTGGTCTTATTTACCACTTACTCAGAGATAACACAAATTAAGTGGCCTGCGAAATTATGCATAGAATTTCCAAGCTTTCCTCTCGATGGCTGAGTAATTATGGAATGACCATCGGTATTTCCGATGTGACTCCTTCTTCTGACCTAAAAATTATAAATCGCAAAGAAATCAATAAGGCTTATGATGATTATCGATATTATTTAAATCTCTTTAAGAAAGGAGAGTTATAGGCTAAGCCAGGTATGTCACCCGCTTAAACTTTAGAATCTCTACTGAACACAACCCTTTCCAAAGTGAGAGAAACTGTCGGAGATAATTGCATTAAGCATTTGGACAGATACAATAAGCCTTTAATAATGGCTCTTTGCGGAAGTAAAGGTAGCTCTGTCAATTTGAGTCAAATGATTGGTTGTGTAGGACAGCAAACAGTTGGTGGTAAAAGAATCACTTATGGTTTTACAGAAAGATCCCTTCCTCATTTTTCAAGATTAATATAAACTCCATAAGCAAGAGGATTTGTTAAAAATAGCTTTTACTCCGGCTTAACAGCTACTGAATTCTTTTTCCACACGATGGGAGGAAGGGAAGGAATTATCGACACAGCTGTCAAAACTGCAGACACAGGATACATGCAAAGAAGACTGATTAAGTTAATTGAAGATATAGGAGTTATGTATGACTATACAGTGCGCACCTGCGATAGGAAAGATATTATTCAGTTTCGCTATGGAGATGATGGATTAGACCCTATGAAGACTGAATAAAACAAGAATCCTGTTAATTTTAAAAACTTAGAGGTATACGTCAAAAGCTTGGTCGGGTCCAACTTGAACACTCAAAGATATCTCACCCCAAAAGAAATCGTAGAACTTTCTAAATAATATATAGATAATATCGTCAAGAATAAATAAATCATTGGACTTGACTAAGCTTTTGAAAACGTACTGCTCTAAAAATTAGCCAATTACTTCAAGTAAAAATCTGTTAATCTGTAAAAAGATTACAACAGAATTCGCGTCACTAATAAAAAGAATGAGAAATATCTGCAAAACGCTTTTCATGGTATAACTGATGTTCAATTGAAACTTTTCTTCAGTATTTACATTAAAAAGATAAATAGATGCATAATTGAGCCCGGATAAGCCATTGGAGCATTAACAGCTCAAAGTATTGGAGAACCAGCTACCCAAATGACCCTCAAAACTTTTCACTTTGCTGGTATTTCAAGTATGAGTATCACTCAAGGTGTACCACGAGTGAATGAAATAATCAACAACACCAAAAACATTGCCACTCCTATTATAACTATAATTTTAGACAAAGGATCCAAAGAGAGAGCAATTGAGGTAAAGAACACCGTATAAAAACTAACACTGAGTAAAATTCTGCATTCAATTGAATAAATTTACGGTTTAACAGACTGTTCTTTAAATGTGATTATTGATACTAAAGCAATGAATGAGTTTCAAATTAATCTCAGCATTGAAGACATAAAGAGATCTATTGATAGCTCGTTAAAGAGCAAGATTAAAAAATCATAGATAATCAACGGAAGTATTATTAACATCATCCCAGTCAGCAAAACCAATCTTATGTTTGAATTGAAAACTCTGAGGAGAAAACTTGTAGGAGTTATTGTTGATGGTATCCCTAGCATCAATAGGGCTTTGATCAGTAAATAAAATAATGAAAAACATATTATCTACGCAGAGGGATTAGGATTAAAAAAGGTACTTAATACGGAGGGAGTAGACTCTTATAAGTCTTTTTCTAATCATATTACATAAATTGAAGAATGTCTTGGGATTGAAGCTGCAAAGCAGAGTATAATAAACCAGATTACAGAGACAATGCGGGAACATGGCGTCAATGTAAATCCTCGTCATATTAACCTTTTGTCTGAAGTAATGTGCTGTAAGGGCAGAATAATTGGTTTTACTCGAAACGGTGTTGATAAAATGAAAGATTCGACCATAATGTTGGCCTCTTTTGAAAAGACCACTGATTTCCTGTTTGACGCTGCAACTCAAGGCAAGCATGATCGCATGCGAGGAATTTCTTAAAAGATCATAATGGGTCAGCCAATAACTGTGGGAACTGGTATCTTCAATATCCGTCAATAGATTAAAAAGAGTTTGGTATATGGCAAGCAATGATATATAATTAAATCATGTGATTATGTTATATTCAAATTGTAAAAATCGTCTATTAGAATATTCTTATCAAATAATATTACATTAACATAAAGAAATCAGCAACAGGTTTTCTATTTCACGTATTTATCGTTTGGCTTTTTAGCTTTTATCAGCTTTGAACCCCTCATTTAGATGTTGTTGGCCTTGGAGTTTGTATTGGTTGCTGGAACTTAAGAGTTTGGTTATTTTTTTATTGGTCGCTATTTTTATCCCGTGAGATTTGGAGTTACTGACTTGGTTTTTGCAAATTCACCATTACAACTTATAGTTGTATCTAGTATTGGCGACTTCAGGAGTTATTCACATGCTGAATTGAAAAGTTATTATAAATTTTATGCTGTCTTGGCCGAAACTTACATAAACTACGCGCCCATATCTGAGCATTTCTTCTTTGCCTCGTTAGTATCGACAGTTCTCAGATCTTCTTGGTCTTTTTTATTTCCGATAATGAATATTGGCACTTCTTCTCCTCTGTGTTACTTTGTGTAGTCTATCCATCCATTCAAGCTGTTGAAAGATTACACATTAGTGATATCGTATACTATAAATATAGCATGTGAATCTCTCAAGTAACCAGGAATTAAACTTTTAAACCTTTATTGTCCTGCTGTGTCCCAGAGCTGAAGGCGAACAGATCTTGCTTTGACTACTATGTTCTTGGAGACAAAATCAATACCAATTGTAGGCTAAGTGGTGAACTTATTACATTGTTAGCCGGGTCGAACTCATTTTTGATGTATCGATTGATGATGGAACTCTTCCCTACACTTTGATCACCTATAAAGACTATCTTGAACTTGACTGTATGTTTTTTATTGGTGGCAAAGCTAAGTTCCTCCTCGTATTTACTGAACATTTCGTATTTTAAACTATATTATATGTTAGTAGTTGTATAATTAGTATTAAATTAATTGAATAGATTAAATACAATTGATTAATAGGTTAAATGTTCTTAGATGATGGATGATTTTATCAAGTTATGGGCTCAAACTGGCAGCTTCACTTGTTCAGGAATCGGAGCTGGTTTACTTTCCACCTTGACTTATTCGTTCTGAGCTTCGTCAATTTTAACAGGCTCTTTCTTCGTTGCCTTCTTAATCAAGCATTATTCATACATTTTTACAAACTCTTCAATCGTTATATTAAAGTTATTAACCTTCAGCCAACTTTCCACTTCAGACTTCCATTGTTTAACGTAATCTTCGTATCCAGCCTGCATTTTCTTTTTAACTGCTTCAGTATGCTTCGCTTTTGGTTAGATATTTTTCATGTCATAGGATTTTTGTGTGTCATACAACCTCACAGGGAATTTATACTTCTCTTGGGTTTTTTCTCTTTCTTCTCTAATACGCTGAACATTATTTTCTATTTCTAATCTTTCTTCAGGAGTGATGATCTTCATTAGTTCAGCAGATCTCTTTCCATAATCTTTAATTCCATTCGTTGAAGGCAAGACAAGACCTTAATGATGAATCTTCTTCACAAACTAAGTGAGGAAGCTGAGTTTCTTGAAAGGAACATCAAAATTGGCTTCCCAAGCATCCTGATTTTTTTTATACTATTACTACAAAGCGTTATATTCATCATCATACTTCTTCTTAACGTCTGGAGAATTTTGCCACCTTTTTCGAAGTTACTGTAGAAATTAGATGCTAATTTTTGCTTGATCCATATTTACAGTTTAATCGTGATAAAATCTCGTATAAGGAGCTGGTGGCTTTTGAGGCTTTTCTTCGACGAGAAAGGCATGAGATTTGATAAAATATTTCTTAGAAATAGGAGTTGCGAATGAAAAAAATGGTAACTTTAGCAGACGTCTTAGCATTAATATAAATATTTAATTTAGGTCATTAATATCGAGTTAAGATTTAACATTTTGAAAATTTATAGAAACAATCAAAATAATATGTATTATATCGAATCAAATTTACCATTTTACACAAATATTAAAAACCCTGTTAATTCATCAGTTTCAATTGATTGTGATTATACTCTGATATCAGAGGCAAAATTATAGTTATAATGTAATCAATGGTCCAGTTTAATCTTAGTTGTTTAAGAATAATAAATGTCAATATGGAGAGGGTTGACGATCATTTGTTTTTTGATTTGTTCTTTGTTTCAGGTTTTCTCTCGAGGCTCTTGCTGACTGCTTTTTTGCTCGCTCCCTTTTCTGGTTCCTTTGTTTCCTTCTTCTCAACTTTGGCCTCCTTCTCTGGTTCCTTTTTCTCCTTCTTCTCGACTTTGGTTCCCTTGGATTTTTCAGTCTTTTCTTCCTCCTTTGGTTGGATTTTGTCCTTCTTTCCATTGTCCTTCTTCACATCGTATTTCTTGTTCCATTTTTCGAAGTCAACTTTGTATTGTTCGAGTTCAGCTTTGTATTGTTCTTGAATATTTTCCTTCTTTTTGGGGTCGATAGCATTCCATTCTGCTTTGATTTTTTCTGCTTTTTTGTCATCATCCTTATAAGCAGCCATTTTCTCATTTTTGAAGACGTAATAGGGAACAAGTGGCTTTTTGGGCTTATTGTCCATGGCTTCTTTGCTGAGGCTCATAATGCAAATAAATAATGATAGCTTTGTTCGATTTTAGTCAAATATATAGATTAGTAGTCATAATACCGAAGATCTGGTATCTACATTTATAACTTCAGATTAGTCATAATTATAAATTAACATCAGCACACAATTAATCCCATCGCTTTCTGTCCAGGCGCTTACTTCAAACCCAATATTCTTAAAATCATACATTTTATACAAATATAAAGTAGGTTCTCTTTTATACTTTGTAATCCTATTCTATCACATTATTGGGACAATAATTCCAGCATATTGTCATCAATTCATTCGAAATTAAATAACTAATAACATCATTAGATTGAAATAAAATAAAATTATGAAAAATTCCAAAAGAAAAGACGGCCCAGGCCCAAAAAAGGAACGATATGAAGTGGCTGTTCAATCTTCACCAGTTAATTCAGAGGCAGAGGAGGGGCCCTTTATGAATAGTAGAAAATAACTAGTTTCAAAGTCAACTGCTCTTCCCGATGGATTTAATAGCAGTCTAAAATTTTAAAACATGTAAAGCCTTATAGGAAAAATATCATTAGCAGAGAAATCTAGTAAAGCTGAAATTGACAAGAGGAAGAAAGAAATACCAAAAGGAAATATGAGGCGAGCCATCAATGTCAATGTGATGAAACTACAAGACAAACATTTCTAAATTGATAAAAATATCTACAATATCGCTCTAGGATAGCTAGATAGCAAAGAGGCCTATCTCAGTAGCCTCAATGAAGAGATTAACGAGTTGAAGAATAAAATACAAGCTTTGGAGGAAGAATAAAACGAAAAAATCATGAATAGAAGCATCGATCATCAAATTTTTTGGTCGGAAAAACACAATCAGGAGAGAAGTCGCACAATTGATAATAGAAAAACACAATGCGGTAGATTTTATAGCAAATTGGCTACTCCATAATCTGGAAGAAAATCAATGAAATTCAAAGGAAAGTAAGAAGAATCAACCTTTTTCAAATGGCGGCCGCAGATATAATAACGATAAGTCAGTGACCTTGGATTGAATTCGAAGTAGATATTGAAAGGTTCTAACCAAAAAAAAAATCCTGAATAAAAAAATAGAATTAATTATCGATTCAAGAGACCAATTAAACAACCATCTTTACCTGAGTAAAATCATGGAGTTAACCCTTTAAATACATTTGCACAAACATAAAAGTTGATTAGAATAGAATCATTAGAATAACCAACCGACTCGAAGGGCGAGCCTGAGAAGCAAATTTACTAAAATATTGAAATATTTAAAGAAGATGAACCCTCATGGTAAATAAACAGTATAGCAGATGATTTTAGGGATAAGATGCAAAGGAAGTTGCAGATTCCTTTAGGATTTCCTTTAGAGTCTCTCTCTCCTATGTTACCTCTTCATTAGTATTAAAAATTGTCGTCAGGCCTCTATGATATATTTGGTGTGAATTTGCAAAAATCTAAATAAAAAGTTATCGTAAGGAAATTTAAAAATGGAGTTTACTATCAACTGCCTCCTAATAAAAATATAATTTGGTATTTTAATGGCTCTTTTTATTTAGGAAATTGGGAGACTGATTTGCCCACTGAAGGACAAAAAAATGGATTTGGATTTTAGTATATTCCGAATAAGTACGTCTATTTAGGTCATTTTAAGAATGGACTTAGGCAGGGCAAAGGAGTAATGAAAATATTTCCCAAACATCAAGAAAAACAATCAGAATTTACTGGTTATGATGGAGAATGGTTCAATGGAAAGCCTGATGGCTTTGGAAAACATATTGATTAAAACAATACAAAGTATATTGGCACCTTTACTGCAGGAGAAAAGACTGGAAAGGCTATTATCCTTACAAAGGATGGTTTACGCTATGAAGGAGAAGTTATCAAAGGTATTAAACAAGGACTTGGATTATAAAAGTTAGTGAATGGTGACTACTATACTGGAGAATTCAGTGATGGGAAATTTCATGGAAAAGGAGTTTATAAATGGAAAAATGGGAGTTCTTATGACGGTTAATTCATAAAGGGAAAGCGCTAAGGTAATGGAGCATGGAAATCAAGCAATGGTGACTCTTTTGAAGGATAATATATCAATGATGCAAAGCACGGATGGGGACAGTTTAAATGGGCTAACGGATAAATATATGAAGGCTAATTTAGAAATGACGTCAGGCATGGGGAAGGCACCTACAAACACCCAAGTGGTAAGTAAGGCAAGTTCTTATGGAAAGATGGTTAGATAGATCATCGAATACCTTTTTAGGAGATGCAATAGCCTCGCGTAGACTAAAAAAAAGAAGAATAAGCTTCAATATGATTTGTTCAATATTCACTACTTGATTTAAGTTATATTTGAGTGTTTGTCATATCGAATGGACGATCATAAATTGGCAAGCATATCTTCAATTTCGTCATTTTGCTGTTTCTTTTGGAAATTTTTTGCAGTGCTTGAGGCTGCAACGTTAACATTGACTCCCTTATTTCCTTCGATTTGTTTTTTCTTGTCTCTGTTAACCTCGCCCATGAGTTCTTTAAACATTTCCTGCCTTATAATAAAGTTACATCCACGTCCTCTTCATCAGAATCATTGCCGACCATGTCCTTCATCTTTTCGTCGATTTCCTTCTGTCTGATCTTGGACTCTTCTCCATCCAAAATAATATCCTGCAACTTCTCAGAATATTTCTATTGTTCCTTTAAATGATCAGAAACAGTGTCAAGGGCGTCAATAGTATCCATGTCCATGATGGCTTGATCAAGTTGGAATTTTTTGTCAACGAGCACTTTTTTGCGCAGGGTATAGCTCTGCATAAATGTTGAAATACCTCAGCTTGCTTTTGAACTTTCGTGGCTTCCTACACATATTTTTTGGCTTCTTTTTTTTTGTCGGCCGCCATCAGTTCCTTAGCCTTGTTTTTCAGCATATCAATCTTGTTGTCAAACTTTTTTTCTTTTTCCTCGAAAACCTTAATTTTAACTTCCAATTCATTCATAGCCCCCTCGATTTTGATTTTCTTCTCCGCAATTTTCTCTGCTTCCGATTGGGTAGGTGCTTTGGGTGGTGCAGGGGCAGCTTTCTCCTTTTTATCATCTCCTCCAAAGAGTTTAGCAAAGAACGACATCAAGATATATTAATAAATACTTGTAAATTAACAACATGAAATTTATAGCTTAGCAATATTATAGAGAAAGAGCTCAATTTATTGCCCATCAGTAAGCTAGTTATTTATTGAGATTTTGGAAATTAAGCGAGAATATCGATTTTATGGAGAAGGGAAGGAGAAGAAAGGCAATTAACTGTATTTATATTGGTTGTTTCAGCTTATATTGCTAATATATTTTGGGAATAATAATTTGACTGTTGTGCATATAATTTTGAATTTAAATCATGTTATCCATTAATATCGCAAAACAACTAAAAGAGCTGGGAATTGAAGCCGAGCATAGTCAGGACTTTGTTTCTGGTCTAAGACTAATGCATTTAGTCAGCAAGGTATTCTACAATGGCGACACACAGGTTTTATCCTCCAAAATGCATTTATCGGAGGAGCATAAAACTGGCAATAATGTCTTAAATATCAATATAATCCTTAATTACATCAGAAAGGATCAAAATATTCATATAGAAGAGAGTATTCGCCAATTGACAGCCTTCCAACTCATTGAAGATGATGAGGCCATGATCAAATTGATAGAATGGCTGCTTTCTAAAAAATAAGTCAAGCCTACAACTAACTCTGCTAATATGGAGATGAGCCCTCCGCGTGAAGAGGAAAATTAGTTTGATAACCTCTATTTTGTGTCATCCATTGAGAAGAAGGAGCAGATAATTAACGATATTCTGATGAATGATAATCCAGGGTAAAGAGTTGTTCGCAAGGGATCTTTCAAGGTGCTGAAGCCCAAGATCGGGACTGACTCTAAATCATCTCTAAAAGAAGAATCTATCAAAGAAGACAATTTCAATAATTAGGTCAAAAATGAATCATATTATAGCAGCAAAGAGCCCTTGAGGTAGCTTGTTGTTATTAATGGAAATACTGTACCCAACAGTGATGATAGAGATGATTTGAATTGTCGTAAAACAGTGCCAAAAATGTATGATAGACCTCCTATGTATCGATCCAAACTGAAATAGCAAAAGACTGAAATTAGGGAATAAAAAAGAGGAACTCCATTAGCGACGACTAGACCAACAGATAAAGAGGAGATTATGAATAATATTGACAGCATTAACAAACAGATTGCGGAATAGGAACAATCGTTGATAGGCCTACGATCATAGTATAAACCGTAAAAAAGCAGAAAAACATCAGTGAGAAAGATATTCAAACTTGATATTCCTAAAACAGAGTAAAGTAAAAAAAAAGTTCTTCATGAGTGGCTGATCGGCATAAACTTGTTAAGCAGCAACTCAACTAAATATCTTAATGACTTGCAAAATATATGCAAGGATGGAGTCATCTTTATGGAAATTTTAAACTATTACAGAGGAAGAGGGCGAGATATATGCTTCTTTAAAGAACCCAAAAGATCAGCGGAAATGCACTCCAACTATCAAAAACTTTATACTTCCTTGCAAGAAATTCCTTAATTTAACTCTTAGCTTCTCTATAAATACGAATATTTCATCCCCTAGGCGCAGCCAAATGCTTTCTGGAGTTTGCTCTCAAGTATATACAGCTGCTTTTACAGGTAGAACAAACAAAAAGACAGTAGAGTTATGCGTTATGATGACACTATCAGGAACAAGCTAAATACTTAAATATCTGGTAGTAAAAAATTAAATTAATCAGTGTCTTACAATTCTATCAAGTTTAACAGCAATTCTCTAAATAAATAAGTTAGAAGCAACTTTTCTTCTATATAAATTCCTAGAAAGGAAACTCCTAAACCAGCTTATAGTAAGGAGAGGCAGAGTAGCAAATCCAGAAATAGTAGTAAATAAAAATAGCTTTAAATCGTCTAAAGCAAGGCCGTATATGGTCTCATCCAAAATTAATAGCCCGCTGATGACCATTTAACGACTGAGAGAGGTTACAAGTAAATGTATCTCTGCAAATTTAAAAATGTGAACATCTAAACCCCACATAAAAGCAAATCACTAATAAATAATTCCCTTTCCAGATCCAGACTGAAGGCTTCTCAAGGATCAAGCAAAAAGAAAGAAAGTCGACCAGCTATTCCTTCGATTAGTCTTGAGATGCAGATGAAAGTCTTAAAATATTTGAAATTACTGCCATGCTAATAGTAAAACCTTTAACTGTTTAAAGATCCATATCGCAATGGTGTCCTTCTGTGCCAAATAGTTAAAAAATAATTAGGCATTGATTGCTTTGTGAGCAAAAAGCCAAACAACATCTAAGATTGCCGCAATAATTTTCTTTCTTCCATTGAAATTATAAAAAGCAAACACAAGAATATGAACTTAAACTATGATCTATACATCTAATAACTCATAAAAGGAGAAAAAAGCTTACTTTACGGGTTGATATGGCCTTTGATTAAAGATGAAGATAGTGCCTAACCCCATAGCCATTTTCCAAGAAGATAATCAATTTAGTAAAGAAGTTAAAAAGAAAATTCCGAAGAATTAATGATCTTTTGGATTAGATCCATTTAAAAATATTGTCCATAAATAGCTTCCCTCAAAATTAGAAACTAGCAAGCCCTATATATATCAATTCTAAATACCGACTTTCTTTTTCACTATAGTTGGTTCATCACAGGCAAAAGAGCAATCACTCCCACCTACGACCGTCCGGTCAACAGCATTCAAAGATAGTCGAACTTGAAGAAGGTATTAGGATATCTCGTACAAAGCAAAATAATCAGGTCAGACTATCTTTGGAAAACAAAATCCATAGTAAACAAATAAAATCACATTTTGAATGATTTGGTAATGGATTTAATGACTCACTATAGCCACCTCAATAAGAAGGAGCAGATCAAATCAGTTAATTTTGTTAAATATCTCAAAAGAGAAGATTAATAAAGTAAGGAGAAAAAGCAAGAAATATTAGAGACGACAATGGCGAACCAGTCAAACCATAACACTCAGTTACTGGTGCAGTAAATCCCCAAATTAGAAATCAATTGGATGAGAAAATTAGGATTCAATAGTAATCTTTAACTTAATAACGGCGTCATCTTATGCAGATTAATCTCAAGACTTAATATGAAAACCATTGAAGGAGTCAATGAAAATCCTCAATCCAGAGCAGAGTGCCTAGGAAACATACGTCGAGCGATCAAAGGGATTCCAAAATTTAAGTGGGATGAGTATGACATTTTATAAGCAGACTATAACATCAATCTCTAAATTTATAGTTGTCTTCGGTAGAAATACAAGCATTCCTATGCAATGAAATTTGTCTGATATTCTAATATTTTTAGTCTAATACTCAAAGAAATAATAATAAGAAATCAAGCATCAATTCCTTGGGCTATGCAAATTTAATGAAGTCTTTGGCCATTAGTGTTAAGCTCATTGTAGAGACGTTCATTTTATTGAATAAGCTAATTGAACTCTTTGTCACTGCGATTCTCTCTCCTCTGATGGCGTTATAACTCAGTTCTAAACCTTATTTAATACTATTTTAGCTAACTGACGTTGTTTTAACAATCCGCAAGCTTCATCTCTCCACTTTGCAGTTGTTTTTCCAGTGAATCATTTCTCAAATTGGAAGCAAGCAGTCTTTCCTTCATAAACGCAATATGTTATTCTAAAGTAGAAAAGTTATCGGTAAGCAAGGCAAGTTTTTCATGTAGATTCCTTTCGGTGCTTGATGAATTTTTAAGTTGAACCTACAGTGAGTTGATATTCCTTGATTTTTCTGCTTCGATATCAAGCAAAACATGGATTTAGTTTTACATTTCGCACTTTTGTCTCTCCAACTCGTCAGTTAACATTTCCAGCTTCTTCCTGTTAAATTCTTCATTTGACATCAAATTGTTTAGATTTACATTATTATCGCGGTATTTTAGCAACTATCCTTCAAGTGTTTCGACTCCCTTTCTCAGCTAATTTGCTTTTAACTCCAGATATGCATTTTTTTAATTTAGTTATCGTGTTTGGTAATCTTTTCCTTTCAGTTATCGCTGCAGCTCATCTAACTTTATCTAAAATTCTCTTTTTATTCTGCTCATATCCTCCTCATTTTTTAATCTCAACATTTCAAGTTGATTGCTTTTTTATTTCTGGAACTGAGAGAGAGTTTCTTCTTCAAAATTTACTTTTAGCATATACTTGCTTTCGTGTATGCTTTTTTCATATCGGAGATTTTAGGCTTATGATTAGAGTTGCCGATTTTGTAATTAGAGTTGCTTGACTTGGATCTTCAATGATTAGTAATCCTTGAGAATTGACATCTCATTGTTGGATGATCTTTGAGTATAGTCTAACTTTTGCTTGGTGGAAGAAGGTCCCTGAAGATTGGTGATAGTAGAAAGAACTTTAGGTGTTTTGGTAGGAGTGTAGTCTCTTTCTTGCATTGACTAACTTAACGTATTAATTTAATACTTAACCGAATTTAATTTACTAATCACACAATTTTCAAATAGAGATAATGTAAAAATGCCAAATTAACGAGTTTAATTCAATCCGTTTAATTCTCTATCATCATAATCGATCGATCAATCAATCAAGATGTGGCCTTTTCAGTTTTGCAAGGGATACGTACCTCTTAATGACGAGAATGATAATTGTGGCTGCCACAAGAATCAAAATCAGAATTACATGGTTGAAATCTTAGGTAATCATATCGAAAGTTTTATCTGGGGCTGTTCTGATCAAGAAATTGTCCGTTCCAAAGCAGAAAACAAAGATTGACGATTCCATTTCAGTGGGTCCGAATCTTATGGTGTTGATATCGTGAAGAGTGATGTCATAGCTCAGATAATAAGTTGGATTAAAAAGTAGCAAATAACTATATTCCGGGAATTTTTAATTGGAAAAGAAGCTCTTTGACTCTTTCTTTGGCCTTCTAGTGCTAACAAAATCTCTGTTGATAGTATAAAGCTTATCTTCTCGGGTAATAACAAAAATATTCCTGCGAGTTAGAGACATCTTAGACTCACTCACATACATTTATTTGATGGTTACTGTTGATGCGTATATTTCATTTTCAAAGATAGTATTTTCTTGATTTTCTTGAGGCTTTATTTACACCCCCTTCAGGTAATCACTGATCATATTAATAGCAGAAGTTTAGATTCGCTAGTGGTATTGTTACACAGTCCATATTTCAAACATTTTGTTTCGGGTGTTGAAGTAGGAGGCCAGCACGTTATTTTCATCATATATTAGGTTTAGGGGCAGATTAGTGTTTACGTGATTCTTAAATGAGTTGAATTGAACTTTGCCTGTTCTGCCATTTACGATATACAGAGCTAGATTTGAATGATTTCTGCTGGTCATAATAGCGATATTGGTGAAATCAACATTCTTGAAAAATACTTTCTCTCTGTCAAAAAGCGGAATGTGAGCTCTTTGATCGCCTCTAAAAGCAGATGCAACTTTGATAATTCTCTCGCTTCCTAGAGTTTGGAAGTTCCATATCTTGACGACATTATCTCCGATAACTTTCCATCCAATAATCTCATGCTCTTGACTGGTATAGAAGTAGTACTGTTTTTCAATTAGATCATCCTGCTTAAATAATCCATATTTAATGATCTTATCATTAATTTTAATGGCTAAACCATGATCGTTGAGTTTATAGATGGAAGGCGTTTGAGGGGAAGCATAGGTTTAAAGCAGATTCACTTCTCCTTTTTCGGTGATTTCTTCAATATAAATTGTGGAGGTCTCTTTTGAGTAGGTGACTAAAACAGTGATTTCAGTCTCATAGTCTCGCTTGAGCTGTACTAGACCGATAAAGTCATTGTTGGCAATATCAACGTGATTAGTTCTTTATTATAAAATTATTACTTCCATAAAATCTATTTAGTTTTAGTGTCAATTGCCACAATTGTGTTTTGCTTCGTAACTGCAATAATGTACTTTCGTAATCCGAGCTTTATTTACTGCTCCTTTGACATCTCAAATTTTTGGAATTTTCTGCTTTCAATCGAGCCTAAACTATCTATGATATAAAAGAAAGATGAATAAATCCATCTTTGGATGTCTAAAATCTATTCTGTTAGTCTAAGGGCAATATCTTTTGGTACTCTAATGAGCTTTTCAGCAATGTTTAAGCCTCTGTAAGTGTGAGAAAGTAAATTTCTGTGATACTCGTTATCTAAAGTGTCAAGTTAGCTGTATTTCATAAAAACAATATCCTCAATATAAGCTAAAGATTCTTCTTTCTTCCATGCTACTTGAACATCCCCTCTGGATATGCTATAACTAACCAATTAAAGGTCTTTGTATTGGATAATAACATCATAGTCCATTTCTGATTTGAGATTGAACCAAGCCCTAAGAACTTTTGCATTACCTGGCCTTAGAATATTAAAAAGTTCAATATCATCTTTGTAAAATTTAATAGTCCTTTCCTTTTCATCAAATTAAATTTTATGATCAGTCCTTGATTTGATTGGTCTTTTTTGCACTTATTCTCTCATAATAAAGTTATAGTTATGATTCTACAAAACAGCGACGCTATTAACCACTTATATCAATTTTTAATTCACCTATTTAATTACTTCTAAATTTTAAGTCAAAATTAAAGTTGATGATTGGAACACAATGAACACATGATTCTGGTGGATTTGAATTTCAATGATCTATTCAGGGAAGTCATTGCAGAATTTGTTTGTGAAGTTACCTTAATAATACTTCTACACGCAGGAACTGCTTGATCCCACTTTATATAGCAAGAAGACGACTTAAGTTTAATTTACTGTATTACTAGTTGCAAGTTTCAAGAATTTTTCCTCTTCTTTAGCTTATCTAATCATCTATTTTCCTTCAAAAAATGATCTGTTTGACAGAAAATATTCACTCTTTCCATATTTAACAACCGACTCAATCTTCAATTGTTCAGCCATGAACCTGTTTTCAACAAATTTGTCGATTCCAGCCTGTCTCACGAAATATGTAATGATTTGGTTGTAGCGAGTCACTAAAGTCATTTCTAAAGGACCCCAATTCACTACTCTTTCATTTTCTCCAGCCACAGCTCTCGCATCGACACGTCCTGTGTATTTATCAATGACTCCTATTGAGTTGAGTTGTGAAGTGAAGTGAATTTTGTTTTTGGTAAACGCTATGTCTCTAAGCTAGCCGATGTTGATAAGGTGCCAATCATTAACTCCAGCTTAGTTGGGTTTAAGTCCTTGTATAGCCACGAATAGTAAACAAGCTACAATGAAAATCCTCATCATAAGTTGAAATGTTATAAATGTTAAATGATAGAACGTAAATAACTCAATTTCATAATCAGGCAATAGCATCATTATTTGTAAAATTATTTTCGTGATAATAAAATCTAAATTTGATTGACTAATGTCCAACTGAAGGATGCCATTCACAGCAATTTTAATCCTAATATAATTTGATTTAATGATCAAATTAGCAATTACTATAGCAAATAATTTGAACTCGTGAACATGAATGCATTCACACTCTCGGTGAGAAGAAACAACCTCATCAAGTCGTTTCGAAATTAACAGAGGCAATAAATCAAGACTCGAGAAAGGATGAAGCTATTGAATGTGCTCAATCCTATCGCAGAGGTACGTTGCCTCAAGCAACGACTCAAACAGTACAATATACAGTACTTCCAGTCGTAAATAAACGAGGTAAGTTTAGTCAGCATCTAGATTATTAAGTACTTGCAGACGTACTCACACAACTTAGAATTCTGCAGATAAGTGCGCGATGAACGACTAGTCTAGGATTTGCTTATTACCACAGTATAGTAACTCAAGAACAAACCCTATCTAGATGCTCCTCTGATTTTGGAAATGCTAATAACTTTAATTTATCAACTGTTGAGCTAGCCTTTATTCCTAAATACAGTTGAACTGCACTTTAGTCTTATCATATTTTGTCTATATAAATACCCCAGCCATCAAATATTCCTCGATAAAATATCACAAATTATTACTTTTCTTTAGAATGGACCGCAGTAAAGCTTATGGAAAAAGACATATTTAGCAAACAAAATATGTGGAGATGAATCTCTTGTCTCGAATCTCTTAGAAATTTATATCTTACAGTAATAGTATCAATCTTTGTCAATGAATCAGACTGAGATTATTTGCAAGGGAGACTAGCGATGGTTTACAAATGCAATAAAATGTTTATAAATAAGTTATAGTCTCATGTGTTTGCATCCGGAAAGTATTTATTCTTTTAATTAGGAGATACTTTTTGGGAGAAAGAACCTATCAGGAGAAGTCTGTGTGAGGGCCTCCGAATTTTTAATATGAAATAATTTTGGATAGAAAAAGCTGAATGGGAATCCAGCGACTCCTAAACCATATGCGAATATAATCTCGCTTTCAAAGAGTAGTCATGCGATTCTAAATAGGAGGGCAAATTGTATTTCATTTCTTTGTCACTCGATATGTTAATGCTAAAATAGGAACTGCTTTCGGAAAGCGAAGCCGCTCTCTTGCAGCAAATTCTAGCCACTCTTCTCAAAGAACTTAACCGATACAAAATAATTAATTTGACTATAATAAAGGTGATAAAGATACTATATGAGCAAGTGATTCTCAATGACGAATAACTGACAGAACTTGGTTAATGCTACCCTCGCTTGAAGCCTCTAATAATGAACATTATCAACAATGATTGTATCTGATAAATAATTTATAAGTATCTATCTTACGACAAATAAAATATAGTTAAAGGACAATCATGCGATAATTATTGACAGAAATATTTTTTGTAACTTATCTTTTATTCCTTATAATTATGTCTGACATTCGATCGAATAGCAGCTATGCCATCTCCGCCATTTAGTTCAATTCCAAGAGTTTGAACCCCCTCGATTCCATCAACCCAGCTCTACTCGCTAAAATTAAAAGATAGGCCGATTCCTATCAAGATTGTGCAAAGAAATGTCAAGCCATCTGGACTTCTCTCGCCAAGAACGATATGGCTGGATCAAACCTAACTGAAAAGGTCCTTTAAGTCATTTTTCATGAGTTTCAAGAGGACCTCTACAACTTTACCAAAATTAGCTCAATCAAGTAATTCATGAGAATCTTTGATTTGGACAAAGATGGAACTCTAAACCCAGACGAGCAGGTTGGCATCTTTTCCTTCATCAAGGAAAGGCTACAGTTAGTCGCAAACAACTGTCTTCAGATACAATCCTATGTCAAATTCTAATCGCTGATGGCCGAAGTCAGAGAGCTCGAGGCTAATATAGCGAAATGGCAGGATCATTTGAGATCAAAAGTTCACAAGGGTCAACTCCAAAGTTATAGACAAGAAGGAGAAAACAGAATAGACGAATTTTGTAGCAAATATGATTAAGAATTCTAACAACTTCAAAAGACTATGATCGAAAGGAGGGAAGGTTTTTAAAAGATGGCTTTCTATTAATCACAATAGTTGTAGACAAAACTGGGTAATCCGACTGAGTACTTGAAGATAAAGCCGAAAAATAGATTGAAGGAGCTTCAATTTCAATAAAAACTAGTTTCCTTGTAGTAGCGAGTCTATGAGGCACTTGATTTCCGAAAATAGCTCAGCGAGTTATAAGTAAGCGAGAAGGAAAGAGTAAATAAATTAATGCAGGCACACGCCGAACAGCTGCGAGATAATCTGAGATCAAAACATGAGAAACAGAGAAGATAGCTTTAAATAAAATTATCTGGCATGCAGGATAAGCTAATTATTAAGATGAAAAACTAGTTTGATGTGCTCAGGAAAAAAAATAATTTGCATTAAATAGAAATTAGAAGATTGCAGGGACTAGAGAAGAAATGGGCCAATAAGAAAGGAACTTCGGAACCTGAACTCGCCAGAACGAAAAAATTGAAAAATCAGAGAAATTAGATATTGGACGAGTATAAGAAAAGCATGTTTGGCAATAGTCATAGCAAATTCGAAGATAGCATCAATTAAGAAGGCAATAATGGTCATAGTAAATTTAACGCCAAAACCTTGCTGAGTTCGACCCTAAAGTTTGGTATTTCTTCCAAATCATAAAGCGAATAGCCTATCAATGTAAAAACCCTGAAGTTGTAAGGGAGTATGGCGGGTCGTATACAAAAATACATAGCTCCTAAAACTTCGTAGAAGGGTTACTCCTTGACAAGAATGTACGATAACAACCTATAGATAAAGGAGCAACCAACCATCCTGACCCAGCATCAGAAACAACAGTAAAAAAGTCGTAAATTTGAGTTTGTAATGTCGAAGATATCTCAATGAACTTTTTAATACTTTATTATCTTTATCAAGTTGATAAAAATCATTTCCATATTTTAAGCATATTTCTGCAATATTAGCTCCACATCTTTCTGAATTTCATGTCAATATCGTCAACTAATGACTTCCATTCACTTTATATTTTAATAAAACATTATTTGAAATTTACGTCGAAACACTATTTTCGCCTTAATAATTTTTGGATTCGAGATTAGTTTCCTGTAAATTTCTTTAGGTATTTTATCAATCTTTCGAGGTCTTACTTTTCAGTCAGTTGTTATTCGAGCTGCCCCTGTTTTTTACACTATTCAAACAGTGGATAAAGGATTTTTATCTCTATATCATTAATCAAAAGTTCATTATATTGCTGCCCTGAACGCACTTTGGCTTTAAGGATTTACACACTATCGATTTATGTTTAAGGTCCTTTCCAATTTATCTCTTTTCCTTTAGCATTTCTTAGATCATAAAATTTTTGTAATAAAGTCAGCAATTGTTATGAATAGACACTCGCCTGAGTTTTGATTTGATTCCATGTTTAGTTTTACTATAGCACTTAACCTAGAGCTGTATCTGAGATCCACGCAATTCCTCTCTCAAAAATAGAAAACAAGGTAATGGACGTACTTTCTTCTTAACAAAACTAATACCTGTATTATTAAGCTCTTCCATTTGACGATCAATATTTTTTTTCATTCTTCGAAATTCTTCAGTATTTTGATTGATGAATATCTTTAATTCTTCTGAATTTCCAAAAACCTCATGCTTGCTCACGTCCTGAATAAAAGTATTCAATTCCTGAAGGCGAATTGATAGGAGCTTTCTCTTCAGTTCAAGGTCAACAAAAGATAGCTTTGTAACTTGATATATACTTTGTTCATTAAGTAGGTTTGTACAGAAAGGGATGGAAAGTATGGGAGAGCTTCTCCTGGTGAAGCAGTCTTCAAAGCCTATAATATATATACTTTTTACCTTGAACAGCCATTCAAATTACGAATATTTGCGATTTATAGTCCATGATTACTTGTTAGAACAAGTAACAACTTTCACAGTGAGCAGATCAGTATCATTTTTCATGACAGTTAAAACATCAACTTTATCAATTTCGACTGAATAAAGCTGATCTCTCTTCTCTTTATTTATGGAATCATGGCTTTCGGAAGGAATAATTACTTTTTAAACAGTTTAGCCTTCTAAATTATATACCTCATCGTCGTCCTCTTCTTTTTTCATTGGTACTTTTAAATAGTTATCAATAATCCATAAAATAGTAAAGAGCTTAAATTTCATAATATAATGATCTTTCAATTTATCCTAAATTACATTTCTTTAAAACCAATATATCCGAAGTAATTTAAATTAATTCTGCTTCCATTATAATAAGTTTATTGCCTGGATTCTTTATGAACACCAAAATTCAGAAAAATTGTGTGGTAAACATCAAGTCAAGCAAACTAATGAGCTTCCTTTCTCTTTCAACAATGACTCTTCTAATATTGGCATCGGTAGTTATCATCACTATCATTAAAATCACTCCCATAGTAATTCTAGGTTTGGGATAGTTGGAACAGGGGCAAAGGGATCTTATTCTACATCCCAAACTTTAATACTTGAATTCAACCAAATTATCTGAAGTATGTAGGCTTCCTGTGATGCCGAGACTCGCTTTTCCACTTCTAATCAATTAACACAAACATGTCAAAGGATGGCTTATGGATTTCACGCTATAAAGATAGCAGCATCTTGGAACCATCGGGGGAAATTAAGACATCGATCATGAGTTTATTTATGCTTATGAAGGACTTGGATTAGCTCCACATTCATCAATTGATGTTGAACTTTCTAATTCTAGTTTACTTTCAGATATCTTAATAATCATTGAGAAATAAATCAGTCTTCCCTTTAAACAATAAATAATCGGTGAACTCCTCTATCTGATTCATTAAAACATAACTTTAAAAGGAAGATTTATTGTGAAATAAACCTTTAAAACTGCTTCTGGCAAATTTGGGGTTGGAACTGTCAACGATTATGTGTACCTTGATATTAGATATGCTTTTCAACAGATGATTCGACAAACTTATAGGATAATCAAGAAAGGTCAAGCCAAATCGAAGTTACTTCAATTCATTACATCTTCCTCATTCAATTTAGGAGATTTTTCTAGCGAAGCAACCATCAATATACCAAATCGCATATAAATATACTCAAATCCAGACTATTAACAAGTTTATAATAATCTCAATCACTTCGCAGAAACTATCTTGAATCAAGTGGGCATGTTTGCCATTTCAACCTAAATGAGTATTGCTTCTAATATGATTTAGCTTGGCTATGTGGGTATGTTTTTTGGAGTCATGCTTAAGCTTATCATTATTACTCTCTTTATCTTGAGCGTTATCATGATGAATAATATGCTGATGATGGGAATTTAGAGAAAACAATTTGATTTCGCAGTGCTGAAAGTTATGGGTGCTGACAAGGCCTTTATTGTCATTAATATTTTAATGAGTTCGCTCAAGTATGTAGGCTTTGCCAATATTATAGCTTTTCCTCTATCATATGCGGCTTTGGATGTGATAACTTTAGTCTTTGAAGAGTTTTTTGGCTATCGATATGAGATTATTCCTTCCTTTTAGGGAATTGTCGGAGGTCTAATAATTGGAATATTGGTCCCTATAGTATCATCAATTTTACCAATTTGGGGAGTGATACGTAACGACCTTGTATAAAACTTAAACCCAATCCGTAATAAAACGGAAGGAGTCAAAACATAACTTTATGTATAAGATAGAGAGTTTCCCACAGGAAAATTACTCTTTGGGATATTAGCAACAACTTATGGGCTGATGATCTACTACCTCCTTCCGAAAAGTTTGATTAATCAAAACATGGGTTTGTTACTTACGGTCTTTTTCATAGTTTTAGAAGGATTAATGGTTGGGCTGATTATCCTTTCTTACAGCTTTCAATATATGCTGGAAAGAATAACTGCTCAGATTTCACTTTTTTGGGTGGATAAAACAGATCTACTTCTAACTCTTAAAAATTTGTCAACTCATAGATTTAAAAATCGAAGATCATCTATTATATATGCACTTTCCGTATCTTTTATGATTTTTGTTTCATCAAGCGTAGAACTACAACTCTAAACTATGTATTATGAAATGTTTAGAAAAAGAGGAAGCAGCTATATTGAAGTTAGAGGCAGCAACATCCATCCTGAATAGTTTAATTCGGTGCTTCCTCAGATTTAGGGGGTTTCTGATTGGTCCTACATGTCATGGGAGTTGATCTAATACATGCAATAGCATAATAATATAAGTGATATCTTGATATCAGACAAGGCCAGATTGTTTTTTGCAAGAAATCCAATTTATGGAGTTTCTCCAAATTAAGTCAATACCTTATTCTATGATAAAGTTTCAGTCTATAAAACAGATGCCAAACCGCCTTATGATCCTTATTCCTATTTATATTCACAATAAGGGTTTATGACATGCACCATCAGCAAGTATATAGCGAATAAATTTGGTATTCTTAATGGTCCAAATCATGAGTTATTTATCAACTTTTATTGCTAAAATAGTGTAAAAAGAATACCCATGAATTATTCATCAGTATTTGATAAAAAAGTAGGCCTTTTTTATAGCTCGATAATTCAACACTCTTAAGTTGGTGTTTCTTTTGATACTTATCGAGCTATTGCAGGCATTCCAACTTATGAAGAAGTTCCTATCAGGTACGTTAAGGTTCAACTCAGTGACCCTTCTCAAGCCTCGTTAGTTGCTAGTAAAATTCGGGATAAAATAAACATGGCATAAATAGACTGGGTTTGGGATTACTCTTAGTTAAAAGAAAATATAGACAAAATCTAATACATGCTTAACAATGCCTTTATAATAATGTTTCTGATAGTTCTGACTATTAGTTTTTTTTCGTTAGTCACAACAACATACGTAAATATTATCAATCAGACCAATTAAATTGCCATTCTTATGATTTTGGGGCTATAAAAGAGTAGAATTGTTAAGATATATGTCTATGAATCGTTTGTTGTTGTACTCAGTTCATGTATTATTGGAATAATTGTGGGCTATGCGATTGTTTGGATGTGCAGTCTGCAGATTGAACTGTTTTCTGATATTCCTGCTGAAATTCATATTACTGGGATACCAATAATCATTTTGGCTGCTTTAATTTCAAGTTTCTTGAGTACCTACAAACCTTTGAGTGAAGTCTTTAGCAGCACTATCAGCGAAATTATGAATTACTCGAAATGAGCTGATTGTATATGAATATTAATTAATTATTATATACTTCATGACTTATCATTTTCTTCCCTCATGCCTCTATGCGACACGCGCTTCTATCTGCTCCGTATCCTCATCCCATTATTCACTTTCAATCTACATTGGTAGTTCGTATTTTCCAAGTTTCCTCTCCTTTAGTATTAAATTATGTTCCTTATTCATTTATTGCATTTCTTTGGCCATATGTTATCTGTGTACTTTCTTACGTCTGCTCTTTTTGTTCTTGATGTTAGCCTGCTATTTAATACCTTCGCGGGCTGATCGCTCTTATTCCCTTCTTTCTTGTTTTGACATAAATTGGGACAATTGATTTTTATCAAGCCAAGGAATAGACTCAATGTCAACTTCACTCTGCGTGAAGGAAGTGAAGGTTTTGCCAAGTATTTCCTTGATTCTGGGTATTCTGAAAAGAAAGAATGAATTGGCCACCATCCCTATATCTACATTCTTAAATTAAAAAATGTATTTGAGGTCATGCTCCTTGTAAGCTCGAATATAAGAGACAAATGCTCTTTTTGCTTTTTAGACGTTATCCCTATCGCTTATATTAATTTAATGCATTCTTTCCTTGATAAGCTAAAGCGATGTTTGACATGTGCTAAATCGAGCTTGCTCCACTTGTTCTACTCCCACGCCTTTTCCCGCTAAAAACGTGATAAAGGCCGATTCGTGCTATTCAATAAGCAATATGGCCTAAATTACAAATTATTTACAGTTCCTGGGCGATTAATTCTAGCAGTTCTCCCGATACGATGTATATAGTTATCAGGATCTTCAGGCGGATCCACTTGCAGAATGAAATGAATGTGCTAGAAATCAATACCACGAGAGACGACATCAGTGGCGAACAAAACTCCGCTGTCTCTGCCTAGAAACTATTCTATGATTCTTTTTCTTCTTTTACTTTTGAGTTTGCCATGAATGCCGAAAATACAATTGTTTCCCTGAAAATAGGAGGATAGTATCTTTAAGTAATAATCTACACACGCACAAGTACTCAAAAATACGATTATTTTCGCCTTATCCATGCTTTATTGAAGGAAATTGATTAGGAAATGCATTTTTTACAGTCTATCCTTCATGCAAATGTATGTGTTATGCAGACTTTTAGGGATTACGTATACACTATTTTTGTCAACTTTAGTATCATCCGTCGTTTAAATGGCCTTCAGACTAATTTTGGCTAAATTCCTCATGCCGTAAAATTCGAAGTGCTTTGGCAATAGTCCTTGCAAAGTGGCTGAAAACATGGCTGTTCTTCTGAGCTTTTGGATGCTTTTTATAAGCTCTTATATTCCTTTTTCTTTGAGGACTCGATCAGCCTCATCGATAAATAAATAATCCACTTTTTTAAGCCAATCCTCTCCTATCTTCAATCCTAACTCTCTCAGTCGTCCGACAGTTCCCATTAATACATACGTACCATCCTACTGTATTTTTTTCAAGTCAAACTATATCTCACTGCCGCCAGTGACGCAGTGGCAATATTTTCTAGCTGCTTTTGATTGCGCCTTGTTCGGTAATTTCTATAAAAGCTTAATCAATGAATGATATGACTGTTGACAAAGCTAGCGAGTCGGTGAAATTAACAAAAACTTAACTTTTATTCTTGATATTTATACTTACTCACCGTGCTATTGTGATTTGTAAAGGTCATTAAGTGAAAGATACTTTTGGAGAAGAGGAACCAGAAAAGAAAGTGTTTTTCCACTACCTGTTTGTGCTTCAACAGCTAGATCGTAATTTTTTAAGAGAAGAGGAATGGCTGCTTCCTGAACGGGAAACATTGTCTTGTAGTTGTTGCTCATTAAAGACTGCAGAATTTATGGCTTTATCTCCACTTGCAACTCGCTCCAAGACTTGCCAATGATTGAAGTATTTGTCTCCCTCTTGACTTATCCTTATTTGGTACTTTGATTTGGTAGTTATTATTTGTTTGTTTTCACCTATTTGTACTTATTCTGAGTTTGACTCTTTGGTCTGGATTTGCTGGAACGTTCTTTTTGGTGCATTATATAATAATATGGCTCAACAGTTGATAAAATCAGATATTGTACAAATCCGAATAATTGAATAAAGCATATCATTAGCTCAATATTCATCTTAGCTAACCTTTATTTTAATATTTAAATTATGATCTTGACTGCTGATTTAGCTCAAGGAATCGATGCAACTCCCCTTCTAAGATAAGCTATTTTTCGCTTTTTTTATGAAAAGAAGGATTGTTCCAAAAGGTCAGCTACTTTTTTAGCTACTCATGCTTATCGTACTCGATTTAGTAGAGTTTTAGGTTGCGAAACTTGGTGAACAAGTCATCAATATTTTCAATTTAATCTGCTTCCTCTGCATATTTGTTGAGAAGTTGCTGGTAGGAAGCTTTAATGCTCTAGAGAGCAAACTCAGATTGATTCATTCAAATATATTCAATGTTTTAATAACTTAACTTATAATCTGAAACCTCCATTTTAGAAGTAATTTATTAAGCGTTGAGAGATCATAGTGGCAAAAGTAAAATTGACATCGTATCCATCCCCAAATCATAAATATCTTACTTTTATGCAAAATTACATATTTAAAGTTATACAATTTTTAATCAGGTATGAATAAGCCCACCTCCACATTTTCAACCAGATACTCATTTATTCCACCCATGAGTTCTTATGGCCTCATCAGGGGTTATATAAATATGAGACACACCTTAAAGGGCAAGAAGGAGTTATGGATGAACAAAATTCCCATGAATCTGAGGCTCGTTAAACTATCAAGTTATTAAAAAACTATGGGGATGGCGTTCATTATGTTTTGTATGACTGTCCAGTATCTTGGTAATTTTGCAATAATATAGAAAAATACACCTGATACAGTGATGTCAATTAAACCATGTTAATCTCTGTTTAAAATTGGTAAATTATCATAACAATTGCTAAGACTTTAAATTTGTTGATATGGTAGTTGCTGTTAAGATTAGTATTTAATAATGTTTTACTTGTTTATATCATACTGGTAATAATTATAATTAATGGAATAAATGGTGTCAAAATAAATTCGACTTAGGCGTAAATATATCTGCGCTGATCTAAATCAAATCCAAATGACTTTTTGATGTCTATGATCATTTTCAGACATATTGTATTATCAATTTAACAAAGTCAACAATATCATATTTGGTAATCGGCGTCCTCTTTTTTATTCTTTACTCTCATCACCTTATACTTGCAGATTTTTTATGTAGGCATATCCAAATACTTTATTTACTGAGGAACCAGCTGCTTAAGGATTTTTATATTATTGATCACCTTTTCTTCAAGATAATTCTTTTTTTATTTTTATTCTAAGGCGGACCCTGCTTGCTCTTTTATTTGCATCTGCTCCTCTCCAAGAACCTCGTCAACCAACATCACACATGAGTAAGCATTGGGCATAAAACCCTTTATTCTGACTTTTATTCGTCTCTAATTTATTGGAAAGTTACATCATTTTTACCTCTCAGAGTATCAATATACTCCAAACTGGAAGCATCGATCATCTCTTGCATGCTAATTTCTCCTTTGATGACTTTACAGAAAAGTCCTAGCATCTAAAAGCTTTGCGCCAACAAAAATTGATAATTGTCAGAAGTAAAAAAGCTAAATATTGGGATATTTACTCATCGAGAATAACTCGGTATTGGATGCATTATTGAGCAAACTAATCCATATCCCTTCCAATTAGCTTCAAGAATTATTTGGAAATTAAAAATTAATTAGGAAGCATTTTGATAAAAAATGGCTTATCTTTCATACTGTCCACCAAGAGAGCAAGCTATTTTTGCTTACGACTGATCACGTCAGGATTTATTTATGGAGTATGTATCTTTTTCATCAGGTTTAAGTGTTAAAAAGTTTCATTTATCTTGGATAAATTGAGGGCAAGAGAATGAAAGAAATTGTCTCCAAAGGAATTAAACCTCTAGATGATGTAGGGACTTGATAGAGATCAGCTTACATATGAGAAAAGACCTTGTTAGACCGCAGAGTCAGAGAAACATAATTTTAATTGACTTGCACCATATTGATGGTCCTTAAGCGAAATATAGTCTTGAGGATGGACTAGTCATTCTATTTGTTCTTTAGAGTTCGTTAATTGATGCACAGCTGCTAAATAAAACTTGTTTTACATCCATAAAGGAATGAATATGGTCCATTTCTATGAATTTATCTACTTTTTGAAAAAAGTTGGTCTGTTTCCTCAGAATTAACTTCATGCTCTTGCCTTTTTGGTGTTCAGATTCCGGCTCGATTTAAATTTATACTCTGGTTTTAAATATATTTCCTTTATGGTTTTTCTTGTCAGCACTGGTAATGCCTTTATTTTAGCTAATTTTGTTGATAAGTTTGGTTTTACTCTCAATGACGGCAAACGACATGACTCTAAATAATATTATAGGCCCAAATTGATTTTGCAGATAATCATAATTTTTATCAGAAAAAATATAATTGAAATTGTAACTACAAATTACTTATGCTTTCAACTTTAAAAATTAGCACCGAATAAATTGATTAGTTCACTGCACACTAAGAAGTCAAGATGCTAGACTAACAACTTACATCACAAAATTGGATTCTAACAAAAATGGATAATCATGTTGATGGTTGATTGACTGTAAAATAGGATATAAATTGATTCAATGATTGATGCGATTGATTTGGTTATTAATTTATTGCGTGGGATTGACTTCAAATAATTATAATTTAGAGCTGAGCTCTGCAAGGAGCATAATTTTTAAAATGAATTATCAAGAGGAACAGGTTAGTTTGACGGGAATAGGCATTTTCTTCCAGTAGGCCTCCTCGAACCATTCGTTCGGTTTATAGGGATTCGCAAACACTGATAGAATCTTTTCAAGTTCGCTCATTGACTCGGAAGCACTCATTGTTTATATATTCTCTGTAATTTGCTTGGCAATTACGTTCAAAAGAACGTACTTAGGGTTCTCTATCGCTTTATCCTTCGACATCTATCTAATTGGCCAATACTTTTTGGCCCACCTGTGCCATAAATCAGTCTAACGAGTATTTCTCGATTTACAGTCTTCAATACTAAGCCTTTCCATCATTTATAATCGCATCGACTGCTATTCGATGAATTATATATTAAATGCACTATCATAGCGCAACATTTGATTCGCATTAGTTCCAATCAATTGAGGAAAAGCTCTCAGATTTTTCAAATAAAACTCAGTTGGTTCTGATTGACTTACAATCTGACGAACGAACTCATCAATGGGTTTGGAAAGCAATGAATTTTCTTCAATAATGCGAAAGAAGTTCGTGAAATGTGTTCCGCAAATATGAAGATTTTAAATGAGCTCATCAATCAGTTTATGTCCCTCCTCTGAATTTGTGATGCCTAACTTATCCGACATGAGTGTATAGTACTTGTTATTGTAAAATTAATTGAAATTAGCTTTCAAATACCTAAGAGCAATGTTATGAGGGAATAAGGGGTCCATTGCCTAAGCGAGTTTTTACAGATTCCACTCCACAATGGAGGGCTGGCGGCGAAAAGAGTATCTCTCATGTTCATCACTCGCATTGCTTACATAATCCTTCGAAAAATAATCGATGAATGCAAAAGGCCCATAGTCAATTGTTAATCCTCCCATACTCATATTGTCAGTATTAAGTACACCATGACAAAATCCAATGGATTGCCAGTATGCTACCAGCTCAGCACTTCGTTTAACCACTCTCTTGTACAATTCTTAGTAGGGGTCAGTTTACTCCCAGTTAATGTCAGGATAATGCTGGCCGATTACATAAGCGCATAGTGGCTATAGAATTCTTCTGTTTTCCAAAGGATGCGGCCTTCTCATCTGGCCTTCTGAAAGACATACTTCTAAGCTCCCAAATCGAATAAAAGTTTCGCAAATCCTAAGGATAATGGCTGCTTTTTCAATTTTGATGTTTCCATTGTAGAGAGGGTCTCTCTTCACTGGTTCGTCAGCTACCACTAGACTCGCGGCTCGTGTTGTCGCAATATTCAGCCCAGCCATAAGCTCAGAAGCTAGAAATTACCTGAGAGCTGAGCTTAGCACACTATTTCCATCTGCAAATCGGGAAAAGGGAGTGATTCCGCTACCCTTTAATTGACATTCAAATAACTTATTTTGATTTCTTAATGACCCTAAAATATGAGCTCTGCCATCACCAAGTTGTCCTGCCCATTATCCAAATTGATAGCCACAATAGTTATGAGTGATTGGCTGTATAAAATATTTGATACCTGAGACTACTGAAACAATTTAGACCCACTTAGGTAAAGGGATGCTTCTGGATGAGTTTTTGTTGATTCATAGTCAATGCCTAGGAGCTAGAGTGCACTTTTAGAAAGTCCGAATAATTGAGGATTATGCCTAGATTTTGGCTGACTTCTACAGAAGTGATAATCTGGAACAACTCGAGGGTGGTCGAGTATGTCCTGCTGAATCTTAACTCCAGGGATGGATAGGAAGGGATTTTCCATTTTCAATACTGAAAGTGACTTCATTTATGTAAAATAATTGATATGTAATCTGAACAACTTGTATATAATTCTGACATCAAAAAAATGTCATCAGAATGTTATCCCATATTAAAAAGGAGACTCTATAATGTTTCAAGGTCAAAGATTATCTTGAATCGTCAACATATCTATAGCCATTCATAATCGCCCTCAGCTCCGTATATTCATGCATGGGTCTGCTTCATTGACTATATGATTCATGAATTGCCTAATGAAAAAAATGTAATTATAATTAATAACTAACCCCATGACTCGATCGATATCCAGCCAACGTTGCTTACTAAATCAGCTGGTAACGCTCGCTCTTTCAATCACCTTGACTCTTGCTTGCAGCAACTACGGGTCCTGCGATCCTCGATGCAACGGATATTGTTTAACTTCCAGCTCAACTACTAACTATGATTGCTGTCCCAATCCCTCAACCTCACCTTACTACAGCTGCAACACTGGTAGTGTTTATGTAAATCCAATAGGATACTCGTACTACTATCTATGGTTTGGAACTAATACTTGTTCCAACTATTGCCCTCCGGGATACTATATTCCCGCGACACCCGGAGATGTTTGTGGTGCATGTAATTCTTGGTGTGCTACATGCACTGGCTCTAGCAATATTCAATGTACCTCCTGCAGCAGTTCAGCCTACCAACTAAATTCTTCTGCCTGCTATAACTATGTTGCTTCAGATCACAACTACAATCTTAATAACCCCTGCCTGGATGGATACTATGGTGTACAGATCACACAAATCTGTGCAGTTTGTCCTGCTGGCTGCGCTCAATGCTATATCTATCTAACTTGGGAAATGCCAGGAGGAAATTTTGGAATCAGCTATAACCAGAATGGAATCAACTGTACAGGTGACGTACTGTGCGGATATACCCTCCAGTGCTACTCTTGTAAGAGTGGATACACTCTCATCAATGGGTTTTGTCAAATAAACACTGTCTGCTTTACTTATTCTTTTTACACTTCTTCAGGGTCTACATTCAGCACTGCTGATTGTGCTTGTTTTCCCAACTTCCAGTTGTTAGGCCTGTCCATTTGCTACAAATGCTCAATAACTTGTCTCACTTGCTCCGGTTCAACCAACACTAACTGCTTGACCTGTCCCTCGGGCATGAATATCAGTAGTGGCAGTTGCTCTTATAACTCAACCTATCAGTAAATATAAAACTGGGCCAGTGGATCCACCAGTAACGCAGCCCCTAATTGGAGTCAAACTGGAGGCAGTCCAGCAGTTGGAGTGCAGACAGGAGTGTGCAACGCAGCCAACTATGTTTTTGGATACTATGGGTACAATCTCGTTGGTTTGAGTTATTATTCTTCATTGCTAACTTTAGGCGCAAATCTGTTCCCCTCTGGTGCTACTCTCAGTTACTCTAACAGTGGAATAGCATCAGCTCATTATGGAGTACATCTAAGAGCAACCCTCTTATTTATTGACCAATGGACAAATGGAATGAGTATTCTCTTCCAGGAAGGAGGGCTCAATAGATTCTAGTTTGACTTTCAAATGGAAGGAGTCGTAGGAGAATATTTATGTGGACTTAATTATTATGATCATTTAGATGTTGTTGATAATTGGTTTCCCCACACCAGCAGCACTATCAGTATGAGTATATCAACCGCATATAACGGATACGCTTGGGGTATAAAGGAAATCATTATGCATGTCTTGGTCTGCCATAGCTCATGTAGTAGTTGCAGTGGTCCTCTCATCTCAAACTGCCTAACTTGTCCTGTGAATCAAATGATTGTAAATAATGTCTGTGTTTGCAATTCGACAGCTGGATACTTCAACCTTTCGGGGGTTTGCACTACTAACTGCGGTTCTCTTTATCAAAACGCTCTTCTCTATACTTGTGTGAGCAGTTGTTCTTTCCCGAACTCCTTCATCTATAACAGTCTGGAATGCATGGTGAGTTGTCCATCCGGGTATAAATACTATCCAAATCATACTTGCTTAAATAGCTGCTACGATAACACAATATCTCCTATTACGAGTAATTACTTCAACTTCGACGGCAAAGATAAGATGTGCTATAATGTTTGTCCAACCGGAACTTCTGGCGATCCCACCACAGGTAATTGCGTAGAGGCATGCCCGACCTATAACAGTTCCACTGTTGACGGATATTTCTCATCAGCTTCATTCTGCTATACATCCTGCCCTGGATCGACTTTTGCTTATGTTCCACAACGAGCATGTCTAACCTCTTGTCCTTCGGGGTTTTATATTAACTACGTTGTAAAAGGAGGAGTCAATTCCACTGTGTGCGAACAGCAATGTAGTGTGACTCTCTCAGGGCAATTCCTGTATGGTGATAATAGCACAGGCTACTGCACAAATTACTGCCCCTCTGGAACTTTTGGAGATAGTTCCACCTTCCTTTGCCTTGCCTATTGCAACACAACCTCCTTCGGGCAAGCTTTGACCGTCAGCGGACTCACTCAAAGAATTTGTGTTACCAATTGCTCTCTTGCTAATAATCTTTTCGGTAATCCCCTCACTGGAATTTGCGTTGCTGCTCTGGCCTGCCCTACTAATTACTATGGCGATCCCCTTACATTTCAATGTACTGTGAAATGCAGTGGTTCGCTTTACTTTGGAGATAATAGTACCAAACTTTGTACGACAGCAGTCTGCTCTAATAACGCTTTTCGGAAAAATGATACGCAAATTTGTGTAAAAACTTGCGTTAACAATGATACAATCAATGTTCCAGAATATGGAGATACAGTTTCCGGATACTGTATTGCAAGTTGCTCTGGATCCTACTTCGCTGATGCTCAATATAACATGCAATGCGTGTTGACTTGTTCAGCTTCGCCCTCCTCGACATTTGGATTAAACTTTATGTGTGTAAAGAACTGCTCTAATTTAACATGGGCCGATCCATACAGTTCTAATCGTATATGCACAACATCTTGTACCAACAATCCAACAAATTAAACTTACGGACTCAATGATACTCGCACATGCGTATTTACATGTCCAGATGGGCAGTTTTCTCAAAACGTGTCTGGTATTCCTCTTTGTACCTATCTTTGCACCAACGACTCGGGCTTGTTTGGAAATGTGCTAAACAATAGATGCCAGGGAACATGTCCATCTCCATATTATGGAGATCAAACCAGAAACAGAACCTGTTTGCTGAAGTGTCCCTGGCCTTATTATGCTCAAAATTGCACAATGAACGGCAGTACTATTATTCTCTCCTCCAATCGAGTTTGCATGTTAGACTGTAGTGTATGTGGGTGGGCAGACAATTCGTCTCAGACATGTGCATGGACTTCTGCAGGGTGTGCCAATTTTACTTTTGCACATGAAACTAACCACCTATGTGTAATCTCAGCGGGATGCACAGGATTTGGCGATCCTCTCACTCGTTACTGCATTTCTCCCTGTTATAGCAATTCATCAGTTAAATATTTTGGAGATCCGAGTACCAAGATGTGCGTATTGATATGCCCTCAAGTGCCTAATTACTTTGGAGATAATACTACTAATGCATGCGTTAGCGTCTGCAGTAACAGTGAAATTAGGGACTGGCAGTATATGAGGAGGTGTGTCAACCTAGCAAGCTGTTCAAGGACCCCCTTGGTTCTATTCGGAGACGCCTCTAAAACGGAGTGTGTTACAGCCAAGAATTGCAGTGATGGCTTTTACGGTGATAACAACACTAAATAATGCGTAAATATCTGTTCGGGACCAACTTTGCTTTATGCTGATAACGTAACCAAACAATGTGTCTCAATTTGTGAGCTTGGGTGGTATGCTCTCAATGTCTCAGGGGGAGAGGGAGTTTGCACTCAATACTGCCCTCTAAATTAATGGGCTGACAATTTGACTGTCCAGTGCACGACAAGGTGTTCTGCATCAACCTATGGAGTGAACTACACCTTGGCGTGGACAACTTTTAATCTTATTTATTCCAATTACGGAGTATGCCTAAACAAGTGTCCTACTGGTCAATTTGCTAGGGACGCTGACAATCTCTGCGTAAGTAACTGTGGGTCTAACCTGTGGGGAGATACTATTTCTCAAACATGCAAAACTACTCCTTTCGACTGTCCCGATGGTTACTACGCTGATAACTCAACCAATATGTGCGTTGTACCCCTCTCTTGCTCGAATAACGTTGGCGTACAATATGTTGCTGATAATTTAACAAAATAGTGTGTGTCTAAATGTCCAAATTCAGTACATAACTTTGCTGATATGGTAAAATATTTGTGCGTAGCAAAGTGCCCAAATAATTACTTTGGTTTTAACAGCACCTTGGCTTGTTAATTGGCTTGCAAATATCCTACAAATAATACTTATGATGGCTCGTATGCGGATTCACAGCTTCAGATATGCGTAAGTATTTGCTCGGCAACTCCGATGTCTACCTTCGGATAGAATATTACCTTTACCTGTGTAGAAGCTTTATACTGTCCGAATTTAACTTGGGCTGAAGTTGTAGTTTACAATAGGCAATGTGTTCCCACATGTCCTTCAGCAAATATGGTCGGTAGTAATCCTCAAATGTTTGCTGAAAATATCTCAAAAACGTGTGAGACTTCATGTCCGACGTACAGTTATGCTGATCTCTCGAAAGGCTATGGAATGTGTGTTTACGTATGTCCAAGCTATGCAAACAGTACCCTTCAGTTCGCTGACAACTCTACTAAAACATGCGTGTCTACATGCCCTGCTGCAAATTCAACTTGGGGCGACAATGGTACTCTCTCTTGTGTTCTCACATGCCCATTAGGTTCTTATGCTCAGGAAGTTCCTTATCGGTATTGCGTTCAGAAGTGTGCTGTAAACACTTGGGGATAGAACATTAAACGGACTTGTGTAACTTCTCCTCTCATGTGCCCTACAGTCAACGGCAGTTTTTACTACGCTGAAAATATCAGCACAATGTGTGTTTTAACATGTCCCACCGCTACAAACTCAACTCCTGATTATTGGGGTGAAAATACAACCAGACTATGCCTAACGACTTGCCTTTTACCTTCTGGAGTGCAGTCAGGCTATAAGTGGAATTTGACAAGGGTTTGCATCAATGAGTGTCCAGCTGAGATTGGATTGGATGGGTCCTACTCTGACCAAGGAATGTGCTACTATGTCTGCATGACTGCTGGCTTCTATAGGGATCCACAACAAAGCCGAAGTTGCCAGTCGAATTGCTCTTTTTCTCCTCAAAAACAATATGCAGATAATACGACCATGAGATGTCTGTCAAAATGTCCAACTTTTCCTCAATAATACTACTCCTACGATCTTAACAGCAGTTGCGTTTCCATTTGCCCAGGGACATACCGTATTTATTCAGTCAACCAGTCTTGTGTGAGTATATGCCCTAATTCGACTTTCTATAACTCAGATACTGATGAGTGCGTAAGCTTGTGTCCTCTTGATACCACAACTAATCAAAAACTTTATGGAGATCCCACACCAACTGAACCAATTTGTGTGATTAATACTAACTGTCCATCAAATTACTACGCTGATGATAATGTTGACTTATGTGTGCCTATCTGCACTAATGGTCAGTGGATTTCTAGCAAAAATTGCGTGGAGCAATGTCCCCCTGGCTATTATGGTAATCCAAACAGCTTAGCATGCGTAACACCGACTAATTGCCCATCTAACTATTACGCTGATAATGTCACAATCACTTGCGTCACTCAATGCTCTGGAAGTTTTGCCGATTCCACATCCCAAACTTGTGTTGATCAATGCCCAATTTTCTTAGCTATCGTTTACTATGCTGATTCCTATACTCGAATTTGCTCCCCAACCTGTACCAATAATGCAACTATTCAACTTCATTAGAATCCTTAGAATCAAACATGTGTATCGACATGTCCTCCAAACCTATTTCTTGACACCTTTTTAAACACTTGCGAGGGTAGTTGCACAAATCAGTATTATGCAGATAACTCAACTCGACTATGCGTGTCGGTTTGTCCGAGCTCGCCTCCCCTTTTTGGATAAAACAGCACATATACTTGTGTGTCTGCATGTTCTCTGACAACTGAATTTCAGTATATTGCAGGAAGAGTATGTGTGACTACTTGTCCTGCTAACTACTTCAAATAGAATCTGACTCGCAGCTGCGTCAATTCTTGTCCTCACACTACCTTTGCTGATAGCATTAGCGGATACTGTGTTCCTGACTGTAGTCCTAATTACGCATCTGATGCCAGCAATACTTGCTAAAATTCATGCCCTTCTCCATATTTTAAAGATTCAACGACTTATAAATGCGTTTTCAATTGCCCCACCTCTCCCACGAGCTATTTTCAAGTTATCCAGGGCACTGATCGTCGCTGTGATACCAGCTGCCCTGGCGGTCAATATCGGGATTACTTTAGCTATAAATGCGTGGCTTATTGTCCTCCCTCCCCTCTAACCTTTGCAGATTCTACAACTGGTAGTTGTCTGTCAGTCTGTACTTTGGGATTTTATGGTTCTACTTCTCAAACGTGCTTGAGTTCTTGTATTGGTTCTATGTTCGCTGATCCACTTACAAGAATGTGTGTATCTCAATGCAATCCCCTTCTTGGATACTTTGGAGACTCTAATCTTGCGATTCCAGCTTGTGTATCTACCTGTTCTTCAGGAACATACGCTGATCCCTATACACAGACATGCGTTTTTGGCTGTCACAACTTTCCTAAAATGTATGCTTTTGACAATGGAAACTTGATAACTCCAGTCAGAAAATGCTTATACAGTTGCCCATATCCCTACTTGAACGATAATACTACAAGTACATGTATTATGAATTGCAACAGCTCCAGCTTCCCATATGCAGACCAAGCACTTCAATCGTGTGTGATGCGTTGCAGTTCTCCAGTCTATCAATATGCGTATATGCCTCTGGGATCAGTTGTGAATGGTCAATGTGTAGAATTCTGCCCCCCTAATACTTTTGCTTATTTGGGTAACAACACTTGTTTGTCAAAATGCCCGACTAATCTCTATGGATCCACAGCAAATAATACTTGCTTTTATAGCTGTACTATAGCTGACAATTCTTATGCCGATCCCACCAATAACCTTTGTGTATCCACGTGCTCTCATAACAGCAGCTATTTCTCATATGCTGACTTATACACTCGCACGTGCGTAACTTTCTGTCCTCTTGGCATGATAGGAGATCAAATTACTTGGCAATGTGTTTAAAGATGTACCAATTTATCGCAATTTGCTGACCCTACAAATGGTACATGTGTTAGCCTCTGCTCCTTAGGTCTCTTCGCAGACAATACTACACAAACATGCGTTTATAACTGCTCCCTTTATACTCTGATGTATGGTGATACTGCCAACCGAATTTGTGTCAGCTAATGCTTACTTACCACCCTATACGCTGATGATTCGACTAGACTCTGCGTTAATGCGGCTGGATGTGCAAATGGATACTTTGGACTTAACTCATCTAGAGTTTGTGTGGCAAAGTGTCCAACTACTCCTGATCTCTACGGAGATAGCATTACAAAAATTTGCCAGTACTCCTGTGCAGTATCTCCAGTCACATACTATGCAGACTATTCTACTCGGCTTTGTGTGCCAATCTGTCCAACAATACCCGCTCTATTCGCTAACAACGACACCCAAAGATGCGTCTCTGATTGTTCTTCAACAGGTTATTTTGCTGACAACAAAACTCGTTACTGCATTAAAGTTTGTTCAACTATTCCTATCCAAACCTTCGCAGATAACACGACTTATCAATGCGTAGCAGTGTGCCCTACTTAACCGAACTACTTTGCTTCCAATTATACATGGTAGTGCGTCTGGGCATGCCCTTCAACTCCAGCTATGTACGCCGATAACTCTACGAGATCATGTGTCCTCTACTGTCCGAGAGGAGTGGTTAACACGTATGCTGATGATTCAACCCGCAGTTGCGTCAATGTTTGTCCAGGCAGCACCTTTAATTAGAACAGCACCCATCAATGCTTATCTAACTGCCTCACTGGCTATGCGGATTCTCAATCGAAGTACTGCATAGCTGTATGTCCAGATCTAACTTATGGCGATAATAGCACTATGAGTTGTGTGACCCATTGTCCCATCTTTTCAGTACAGACGTATGCAGAGGACAATAACAATTTATGCATGTCCTCTTGCTTGGCTATTTATGGCACTTACCGGGATCCGTATACGAAGAGGTGTGTTCAAATTTGTCCTATTTCACAGGGATATTTTGCCGAACCTTCCTCAAGACTATGCATGTCCTCATGCCCTCAATCTCCTTTATCTTTTGCTGATTTCTCAACCCGTGCCTGTGTTCCAGTTTGCCCTAGTGTTCCTGCTCTTTTTGCTATCAACGATACAAGAGTTTGTACTGCAATTTGTCCGAATGGTACTTGGTCTGATAATAACAGTCGAGCATGCCTCTCCCTCTGTGTAACTTCTCCTTAAACTTTTGGAGATAATTCAACCTGGAACTGTGTGACTAGCTGCCCGACTTCTCCGAATACCTATGCAGATAGTTCCACTCATCTTTGTGTGCCAGTTTGCCCCTCCAGTCCTAACTACTATGCTGACAATATAACTCGTAGCTGCCTCTCTATATGTCCCAATGGTACCTTTGCTGATTCTACTTCTCGCAGATGTGTAACTACCTGTCCAGATACTTACTACGGCCAAAACAGCTCCAAAACATGTGTCCCAAGCTGTCCTTGGAGAGAATTTGCAGATATACTTCTGCATCTTTGCGTGGCGAAGTGTAGTGTAGACCCTATTTATTATGCAAATCCTGATACTTTGATCTGCGTCCAGCAATGCCCAACTCCAATCAGTTTTGGCAATCCTCTGACGCAGTAGTGCGTCGATTATCAATTAAATGGTACCTCAGGATGCCCATCGACTTATTTCGCAGATAACACTTCGAGACTTTGTGTTCAAGTTTGTCCCATGAGTGGTAACACTTATGGAGATAACTCAACATGGAAATGTGTTTCAATCTGCCCTGGCGGCAGCATCAATACATATTCTGACAATTCTACAATGCGTTGTGTGTCCATCTGCCCAGTATATCCTGATTTCTACGCGTAGCCCTTCAGTCGTAAATGCGTTCATTATTGCCTTGCTCCTAACAGTACTTTCTCTGGCAGTTTTTCTGATAATTCAACTCGAACCTGCACTTAGAGATGCCCATCGAGTCCTGACTATTACTCTGATAATTTAACTAATAGATGCGTCTATTATTGCCCTCACTTCCCACTTACGTTCGCTGATAACTCGACTCGTCAGTGTGTTACTCAATGCCCATCAAGTCCAGATATATATGGGGATTTAAGCGTTCTTCGATGTGTTGCAATCTGTCCTGCCAATCAAAGCACTTTTGCTGATTATACCACTCGATTATGTGTTAAAACATGTCCAAGTTCTTCTTTTCTCTACGCTGAAAATATAACAAGGAGATGCTTGCTTGTGTGCCCTAACAATACATATGCTGACAACTACAGTCGCTATTGCGTTGCTACCTGTCCGCGGTATCCCTAGACATACGGTGATCCTTCAACACACAAATGTGTAACAATTTGCTCCTCCACTCCTGACCTTTACGCTGATTCTAATACATAGGCATGTGTTTCTCATTGTATTTCTGGCTATTACGCGGAAAACACAACAAGAAGATGCTTGACCGCATGTCCCTATAATCTCACAAACTATGCTGACAATTACACAAGCCGATGCGTGAGTAAATGCCCTGCAAATGAGTTTACTTACGGTGATAACTCAACCCAAAGATGTGTTAGCCAGTGCCCCTTAGACCCTTTTACTTTTGCCGACAATATGACTCAAACTTGTCTCACTATTTGTAATAATGTGACAAATGGAGGCTATGCAGATAATATCAGCCGAATGTGTTTATCGTAATGTCCAAATCTCAGTTATGGAGATATAACCACTCGATATTGTGTTAGATATTGTCCTAATGGATGGTATGCCTACACTGTAACCAATCTTTGCGTCATCAACTGCCCCTCTCCTTATTTCGCTGATAATACTACCTGGCAATGTGTCGGAGTTTGTCCAGTCGGGCAGGACCTGTTTGGATAGACCATTAATAATACATGTGTTTCTAATTGTCCTAATTCAACATATGCCTCTCTCTAAAATCAGCAATGTGTCACTCGTTGTCCAAACAGTTCACAAACAGCCCTCCATTATAATACCTTCGGCAATAACGCAACTAAAGAATGCATACAGCAGTGTCCCTACCCTCTTTTTGGATATCCTGTAGCAGAAGTATGTGTTGATCAATGTCCCAATCCTTACTACAACAATTATACTGATAGTTTATGCTACATTTGCCCAGTTGAGTGCGCCTCCTGCACTAATCCCCTGATTTGCTTGACTTGCAACAACAACTACTATCTATACTCAGGATCCTGTGTCGCAAGTTGTCCTACCTTTCCAGTCATTACCTTCTCTAATCCTAATCGAGTTTGTGGTACTGCCTTCCAATGCACTCAAGGCTTTTATGCTCTAAACTCAACTAAATCCTGCGTTCAAAGCTGTCCGGCAGGCTACTTTGTCAATATCGCGGGTCAAACATGTGATTCATGTATGAAAGGGTGCATAAATTGCCAGACAGCGTCAGCTTGTCTCGCTTGCAATACAAATTCCTCTGTTTGGAGCAATTACAACTGCTATATGTTCTGTTCAGCTCTTAAAAGGTTTTATTATACGACTGGTTGTGTTTCAAGCTGTCCCAGTGGTACTTATCTCAATCTTACCACCTGTCAAACATGTAGCTCAACCTGCAATACATGCGTAATTTCTGCATAAAATTGTTTGATCTGTTCATCAGGGTATTATCGTTCAAACGGTATCTGCGTATCTCAATGTCCTGCAAACACAACAGCGCAGTCAATGAATGGTTCTCAAACATGTGTAAGTTGTTCTATTGCAAACTGCGCAGTGCAACCTCTCACCTTCACGACCACCCAGTTCGTGAACAATTTCCAATACAATGTTCAAATCCAGTTCAACCAACCTGTAAACATTTCTCAGTAAATCAGTAAAATTATTAAAATACAACAACAAACAACCAATCGAATGTTAACTCAAACTTTACAGTACCTGAATTACACTATCATCGACTACGGCAATGGCCTATACTCCTTTGTTCTCAATAACTATAATCCAGATTCAAGCTCTCAGTTGCAAATACAGATCACTGACCCTACAGCAATCACTGGCGCTAATGGACAGATTCCTCAGCTAACTCGAAGTTCATTTTCTGTGGATACCAGCAATCTTTACACATCAGACACATACAATCCTATTCTTGACAGTTACATATATGCAGTAGTTATCTTGTCCTTCGTCTTATTGTTGCTGACTTTCTGGACTAATCACTCCATCTGGATGCCGATGTACGATTTTATGCAGATGATAATGGTTCTTATCTTTGTCAACAGCAATTACCCTCCCAATTTACTGTATTCAGTTTCTAAATCATTTGGCTCAGCATTGACTTTCATGCCGAACTTCTTTTCCAAAGCATTCGGACAGGCAGCTTACAATTCTGGGCTGATTAACAACAATATCTATTCGATTATGCAAGATTGTGCTTTTCTGCGGATTTTAGGACCACTATTTACTTTTCTAATCGTGCTAATTGCTATCCTGATGATTGTTTTGATTATAAGCAAAAAGTCACCAACAAAGTAAATCAAAAAATGGGCTAAATCATTCATTAAGGAAACATTTTGGAAAAAGCATGTGCATGGACTTGTCTATTTGTTCTTTTTGCCTGTGTTGGCTTTCTGGATATTTGACATGAGACTCTATAGCTACTTTAGTTCTTCAGCAATTCACAGTTTCTCGATATTTACTTCTTTCTTATTTGCAGTGTTGTTTCTGATTGCAGTAATCGTTTTCTGCTATAAATTACGAAAGATAGCCAAGGATTCACCCATTACCTATCTAATGATTCAAAAGGCCTATAACTTTATTGTATATCAAAAGATTGTGATTATTGAAAATAAAAATAATTACTTCAGTCATTAAAGTAACTAGGTCGACCTCACTAATGCAAGGGAGCCAAGAATAAACGAACTTCTGTTGTTTCCCTATCCAATTGAGACAAAAGGTGGTATTTGGGATGTGGCCCAACCTCTAGTAAGTTATGGGCACAAATTCTTGACTGCTGTCTTTCTAACCATATCGTTTACAAATCCAGTTATCCAACTTTTCCTGCTAATTTTGCTGAACATCGCTTACATGGTCTATATAATCATTCGAAAGCCTTTCTTCCGCATTGGTCGTCTTGAGTTTAACAATTACATTTACATTCATAACATGGTTGTTGTTATCCTCATCTAAATTATGCTGCTGGTATTTGTATTTATGAGTTCGCAGCTATCTATGCTGGCCAAGGTCACCATTGGAAATGTTATCTGTGCATTTATCATGGAAGGAGCCACAGTTAATATCATTTACTTTCTGTATCGATTCTATAATTACTATCATCACTATTTCTGGAAACAATTCGTTAGGACTGATTTTTTCAGAATCAACTATACTATCGAGTTCTTGGACTGGACGAAATAATATGACCAACAGGAGAAGCAACTGATGGACAAAGTAAAAACAAGAAGCGAATTTCTAGAGGCTATAAAAGTGTAAACAGGAGAAGCCTTGGCTAATATGGTTGCGCGGTAAAACAGTTTATCAACTAATACCAAAGACAAAATAAAAGCCTTGCAGTTGAGACCTAACAAAGAGCAACACCTCCGCCAATAATTCAAGCAAATTTTCACTGCCATCGCTAATGAGCAATAGCACTCCCATAAATCGGCTATTAGCAGTGAGAGGCTTTCAAAACAGCAGAGATCAAAAATAAGAGACACTATCTTTGCTGAAAAATAAAAAATTGATGAAAAAGCTTTCGAAGAATATCAAAAGTTGGAGATGATATAAGAAAAGAGCGAAGTTGAACATAAAAATAATCAGGCTGAATAGTCATAGATTAGGGATGATGAGACTGAACTCGAGTATGAATACTACGAATAAGAATATCCTGAAGGCACTCCTATGGAAACAATACTGAAGGGGTGCAAGAAGGGAGATGCAATCCTAAACCTGTGATTCATAACAATATTTAATAAGACAACTGTTTAACCATTTTCATCAAATCCACACCTTAATATCATATTAAATAAGACAAGACTATATTTTATTGAATAGATTGGATTAACAGTTGAGACAGAATTTTGCAGAGATTCATCCTTCGTAAATGTTGAATCCTCGCATCTCTTCTCTGTCAAGTAATAAACTTTTCATTAACTCCTTCAATTAAGTCAGTTATTTCCTTAGTTAGTAATTTGTTTATTTGGCAGACTACCAGCTATGGTAGCTTTCAGACAACTGCTAAGCTCTCGCTGTTTGCATTTCACATTTCCGTAACAGTGCTTTAATCATTCTTGAAAGATTGGCGATCTATTAGTTTTGCATTTCGATGTTTTACAGCACAGAAGGATTGCTATTGCAATTGGCTTACTTTTTACAGAATGAAAACAGTGGTGAGTGTTAGTGATCTCGATCATTTGTGTTTATTGATGGACTTCGCCCCTCTACGATGCGAATACTTTTGATCCCTTTCATATCAGTTAATTAAGAATTATAAATGTTAAATATAGAAATATTTTGACCAACAAAGTGCAATTTAATTCAATTAGAAATGGATTAGTCTGCTAAACTCCTTCGTAAAACTTTGATCCTGCCAGTCGGGGAAAGATACGATTTAGTTATCAGAATGCTTTTGGGGTGCGAAAACCTAATAAATTCACCATCAATTTGTAAATAAGTTCGATGTTTGGGCTAAGACATGTTCTATCTGAATTGAAGGTGGAAAGGTCCACCACTTTGATGTATTTTAGTTGCAAAACCTCCAATAACCCTCTATAAGGCCATGCCAACACTGGAAGAGAAGCATAGTACTTAAAGCTGTCCGTCTTTGGATGATGGTTCATGAAATTTCGATTTGGAGGAATCAAATTAATTTTGCTTTGCTTTTTGCCAGATATCAGTCACTCCTCCCATAAAACTGTTAATATTCAGAAACAGCATGCTATAGTAATTATATTTCAAATTCATCCCATCTGATTTATTGCCCGCAGACACTTTGGAATTAAAAATAACTTTATTCTCACCAATACTTTCTTGCTACATTGCTTTTGATCTGTTTTATTAGATTTCCATGCATGACTGCTTTAGATGAGACTTCGGCGGTAAAATAAATGGCTAACGTTCAATTATATAATCGCCTAACTACTGATTTATCTACAGGCTTTCCACCAACTCATTCACAGTCTTTGTCTTGGTGGCAGATCTAAGCAAGCCCATCGTTCCATACACCATTAAATTGCCGACTCGACTGGTTGTTCGATGTTTATCAAAGGAATATCCAATCTTCGCATCAATTCCAAAACTGCAATAATTACAAAAGCTTTTAGTGAATGTTTTTCCTTCAATTATTTAATTCTACGATTGCTTATTTATCTTTTAAAATTTTCCATGCTATTTTAACTTGAATGTACCTCAAAGACTTATGCCTTTACATCCCATATATCGAATTATTATTATTTAGCACTCAACCAACGTCGGATTAGTTTTTTAAGTGAATGGAACTCCTTTTAAGTCACCTTTGATTTTTATTTTCCCCATCCAAGATACTGAGAAAAATCATTACCAGTTCCTAGAGGTAGTGCGGCTAATGGTATTTTCATTGGATCAATGCTATATTTATTTAGCTAAGACACGACCCACATAATAGTGCCATCTCCTCCACAAACTATGCCTATGATTTTTGAATCTGCATCAGTGGCTTTTTTGACAAGTTTAAAAGCCCTTTCTCTCTTAGTTGCCATATTGAAGAAATAGATATATATAAGTTTTTTGACTCCAATATTGTCTATGAAGATCTCAAACTCCATTTTTTAAACCTAGGTGAGGAAGAATTACTTCTTGTTCTAGTAGCTTATTGCCGACTCCTCCTCCAGATGAGTTATTAATGAATAGAAAAATGGTGCAATACGCCTCATTGTCCATCTTTAATTGAATGATTTATTGTCATTAGTAAAAGTAAATCATGAAAATGGCTGTAAATTGTAAAAATAAATCTAATGGGCGATATTTTGTAATTAAAATGTTTATGATATATATCGTCTTTGATGAAATGCCAGTAGTAAATATAATGTAGTCTTAAAATAAAACCAAACCATTATTATTCTTATTTTTAAATTAGCAACATTCTCCATCGGCTTTCTCAGCTACTCACAAATTCAACTCATAAAGCTTGGATTAATCTCAATTTGATCTGCTAACATTTTAGGACTTGTTTATTTTAATTGTAAACTTTGACTTTTTATTGCTATGTAAATAGCGAGGATTATATTGATAATATCAATCATCGTCGTCATGGGCTCTTTCAATAATTTCATGCAGCTTGGCATAGTACCGCCCCTTAATGGATCCCTCAGGTCTTCCAAGCAAAGTTTATTCCAGTTTTCTCCAATGTTTTCCATTCTAAAGCACATATTTGCAAATTCTGAAATCTTCATCGACAGAGAAGTCGGCCTTGTCTATATTGGGCCTGAGGTAGTTAAGGTATCGTTCCCTGATCTGTTTGGGAGTATATTCTAAATATTTTTAAATTTTACTTGGGAATAATTAACTAATATGTTTCCATTTTTCACCGTGTTAAGTTACTAGTCTAATTAGTTCTTCTTCTTCCGCCTGAGTCCATTTTTTTTATTTGCAACTGAGCTTGATTCTCCTGTATCTGCTATAGCACATGTTCTGGCTGCGGTTCTAAAAATGATGGGGGATCAATTTCCAGTCCATCTGGTCGATCTCGATGAGTTTCTTTAAAAGATCATCCTCCTCTGATGTCCAGTGAGTTTTTCTATTACAACTACCCTCATGATGGAGTTCTCTAATGAGTTTCTTAATTCTTGACATAATCTTAGGGGCTTTTGCCTCTTTGATGAGGGTATTTTCCTCAACTTTGATCTTTGGAATAGTTTAAACCTTAACTTCCTCTGAATTGATTGGTAAAGGCTACAATGGGTAGGAAGGAACAGCATATCCGAAGGGATTGATGGTGGCGTTCATAAAAGGGTAGTAAATATCAAAATAGTTCATTTCTTTTGTTACTTTATTTATTTATTACAAAAACGAAATTAAAGATTGCCATTAAAACAAGGAATGTAGGTATGTTTTTAGGGTAGACAGGATTCCAAACAACAAAAATCATCCTATTGTCCTTTCCTCTTATGAATTTAAATTCTAACTGTTTTGGAAACTTATAAACTCTCATTCGGTTTCAAAATTCTTATATTTAAAAGAATAGATGTCTCTTCATCAATCATTTCATAATTATGTATAGCCGTTTGCACCAAATCTCCTAAAGTTCTAATAAAAATTCTTTATATTATTGATTTTAGTTTTAGATTTTCAAAAATCGCTTTTAAGCAAAATGCAATAAAACAAGTCTAGGACCAAGGGATTAAAATGGGGCCAGCCCTTTATGAGCGCCCCCTCTTCCTCGCATTCCCAACGTTTTTTAAAATCACTTGTACAATTTTTTAAAATTAGACGATATCTTATAAATTTTTAATGATCTCATTCCCAAAAAATTGCAGTATGAAATAAAAATAAAGTAAAAAATAAATTCAAAGATTGTTATTTATCTAAATTTATTAATTGTATAGCCAATGGCTGTTCGATTGTTATGAACCAACAGGTAGGAGGGCTAAAGAGACCCCGAGAGAGTTATTCTCAACTGTTATAAATTTAGAATATCCATTTTAACATAACCATAATGTTTGTATTTACGATCTTGCCTTTTAATTTATAATTATCGAAAATTTAATAATCACAATAACAAAAAGCGAAATTCAAAATTATTTTAACCAAATTTAATACAACATATTATCATCCTGACTATCCATATTCTGAATAATTTGATGGAAACTTAAGAAATAATTATAAGGCTTGCTTAAGAATCGGGAAATATTCAAGAATTATGAAGCCAAAAGACTCAAATATTGATAGAGTACTATCCTATCAACTCATATCTGCAGACCTATTCTCAGTCAGTAATAGTAGCATTCAATTGATATGCAGAATATTTTGAGTTTTCATATATAGTAAATAAGTATTTGCTGGATATTTACCAATCATTAAATATGGTGAATCACCACGCCCATTGGTCGATTTTTATGTTATTACTAAAGTCCTGACGACCATGCGTTTTCAATTGTTATCTATCAACGGTTTTAATTTCAACATTTAAATCGGTGAGATCAGTCAAATTCTTTTATGTGTTGGACATCCACTTTATCTATTTAGGACCAAACATACATTTTTCATGTTAGACGAAGGAACTTTATTTACATTTTAGGAGGGACCATTTTGTTTAGGTATTTATTATTTAAGGGGAACTGTAGAAATTGAGGAAATTTAGCTCAGCACGCTGGCAGGAATATTTAAATAAGGATTTGAAGGAGCAGAATATGTAGATGGATAGGTGTAGGAAGAAGCAGCATATCTTGAGTCAACTTCATAAGGCTGATAATAAGAATGAGCTGAAGAGCCAAACGGATTTCCATAAGAATTTGTTTGGTAAGTATTCTGATAATAATTTGGCTCATTATAAGTGGGATAGTTATTATAACCGAAATATTGTTGCTGCTGCTAGTATGGCGAATTGTTGGAAGAATAGTTATTGTAGATTGGAATAGGCTCGGGTAAGCTGGTGGAATTTCCATTTTGTCCTATAATTTGGGAGGAAACAGAATTTGTCTGATTAAGATTATTCTGCGCTTGGTTTTACGAATTAGACTATCCTCCCATGAATAGAAGACCATCTAATGATGACAATATATCAATAACGGGAGTCTGAGGAATAGGCTCAGTGATTAGCTGTTCTTATATCACAGGAATAATGTTGTTTGTGAATATGTTTTCAGATATAGCTGGTGAGGTATTATATTTAGCAATTCTATTAATTTGTTGATTTTTTTTGCTGATGAATTTAGCTTAGCAGGCAATCAAATGATGCTCATTATAGTACTGTTGCTCAATGGAAAGATCTGCCTTCATCGATTCAACATTTGCATTATTTTCTTTATTTTCAGTCTTAGTCGATCTGTGAGTTGTCTTATATTTTGTGTTCTACTGATTTTATGCCTATTTAACTGTTGAGTAAACGTTTACTTCTT